>Ga0100393_10002755_pt1 | contig 16894 bp, 9 predicted proteins | sample CryGeymeta201517_FD_81546 | JGI IMG/M metagenome (GOLD analysis project Ga0100393, IMG submission 81546) | Groundwater microbial communities from Crystal Geyser aquifers in Utah, USA - Crystal Geyser metaG 2015-17 | ecosystem: Environmental > Aquatic > Deep subsurface > Groundwater | place: USA... | reverse complement strand
TTTCACTGCCAGATTCGAAATTTGGCGAAGCTGTGTGTACTGCCATCATTGTCGGTCACAGCAGCAGCAACAGCGAAATCCAGATTGCTCCTTCTTTGAAGGATGTACGCAACTGGTGTGCTGAAAAAGGTTTGGCGGGCTACAAGAGACCTCGGCGTTTATTTGTTCTAGCCGAACTACCACGAAACTCTTCTGGAAAGTTGTTGAAGCGTCTGTTACAGAACTACTTCAGGGGGGCTTTGGAAGCCGATGAAGCAACATCGAAATCTTATCGCAGTAAACTATAGTAGAGAAACCTCTTTCTGACATTGATGTTTTTTGTTCCTTGGAAATGAAAGTAGCTGCACTTGTACGAGGTTTACAAAAGAAGCAAGGTGACAAGAAGCCGTCTCACCATTGGCGCGCAATAAAGGGACCTCTGCTGCACCGTGCAAAGAAAGAATCAATGTTGACGCCACTTTGTCTTGGTTTCCGTGGGCTCCATGCTTCCTTTAAAAATAGTTCTCCGACAAAGTTGTTGTTGCGTTCCTATTAGTACAAAGCTACAAAGAAGCAAGCGACAGGGACTACGATTGCAGAGAGAAAAGAAAAGCTGAACCATGTGTATAGAACATGTATGCGTCGAAATACTGGAATCGTTTAAGGTTACGGTAGTCATCCTCGGCCACCCAAAAATCTGATGAACGTCCGCCTTTTTTCTTTTTTCTTGTTCTACATTTCTCCCTTCTACAAAGGTACTAAGTCAAAGAATTCCTATAACACAGCAGACCCAACAGCACGTCCAACTCAGTTTCAAACTAGCTAACTCAAGAGCCATGTCGTTGGTAGCCTCCATTTTCGGATCCGAACCAAAGGCAGAGGATCCCTTACTGGTATCCTTGTTTGACAAGACCACAACTCCTTCTGCTGCTGTTGTTGTTTCCCAGGACTCCAAGAAGAAAAAGGATGAACCAGAATCAGATAGCAGCAGTGACAGCGATGATTCCTCTTCGTCATCGGATAACAGTGATTGTAGCCCTAATAATAAAAAGGAAAACGATGCAAAAAAGAGCGATACTAAGCAGTCCAAATTGGAAAAGAAGGCGGAGGATAACGTGAAAGCAAAACAAGACGATGAGACGCCCAAAATTGATTCTGAACAGGCACAGGAAACAGCCATTGTCAAAGACAGCAATGATACCCACAACAGCAGCAACAACATCAAAGACAGTCAACTCACCAGAGAGGACGAGGAAGAACGAACTGTCTTTGTCGGGAATCTCCCCCTTTCGACGACGCGTCGGTCCTTGGCCAAGGTATTCGCCGAATGTGGCAAGGTCCAATCGACTCGATTGCGATCCGTGGCTGTGGCTGGCATCAAGGTACCCCAAAATCGTGCCGGAGATCAAAATCTCGTTCGCAAAGTTTGTACCTTTACCAAACAACTGGATACGGATGCCAAATCGTCGTTGCAGGGCTACGTCGTGTTTGTCTCGAAAGAAGCCGTTCCGAAAGCTCTGGCGCTCAACAACAAAGCGCTGCAAGACGAAAGTCCTCAAGCAACGCGTGCCATTCGTCGCATTCGTGTCGACACGGCCAGTCCAGAAAATGATCCCAAACGATCCGTATTTGTGGGAAACTTGCCGTACCAAGCCGATGAAGCGACACTGGCGGATCATTTTGTCCAAGGTTGTGCTCTGGAGCCCACTGATATTCAGGGTGTTCGTATTATTCGTGACAAGGAAACATTTCAGTGCAAAGGATTTGGTTACGTCTTGTTCGAAGACTCCACCATGGTCGCAACAGCCCTACAACGGATGCAGAATTCCCTTTACATGAGACGACCCTTGCGCGTCAAGGTCTGCGGTAAGACCATCAAGGGACGACGAGGTCAGGATAAAAAACGGCATCGTGATATCGATCCTACTCCGACTACTACACGTAAAGAGAATAGGAACGATGCCAGCCGCGATGGCGATCGGAGCAGCAAACGACCAAGACAATCCTTGACTGATGATAATAAGGAGGGTGATGGCAAGAAACGCACTCCCACTCCGGTCGAAGGTGCAATGAAACGCGTAAAGAAAAAGAACAAACGAGTTCGGGGAGAAAAGAAGAAGAATTTACCACCAGGAGCCAAACCAGGAGTGAGCAAACGTGCCGCGGCAGATGCCAAGACCGATAAGCGGGTTAAGAAATTACAAAAGCGTGTCTCGAAAGGAATGGGAAAGGCTCGCAAGTCTTCTTAGGATCATATTGCTGCACTGTCGACTACTCCGACATCATTCTACCGAGATAGATATTAATGGTTAGAAACATGATTCCTTTATTGATTATTTAAAGACTACAATACAGATGCCCCCAAGCAAGCTGTCTGCTGCCTCGCAGTATGTATTTGTCATCTATTTTTTTTAGCGTTGTTTATTCATTCTATAAATACCAATCGTCGCCGAGATTTGCTCGTTTGGAAATTCTAACGATAGCCGCCACTTTTATTATTGCTTTCCGCCAAGATTGATGCACGCATCTTTATAAGAGGACATTTGCTAACTTTGTTGTTGGCAGCTGACGGTGGCATAGTAATCAAGTATTGTAATTTGACGAGTACCACAAAGATCACAACAAATTGAAATAATCCCTTCATACCGAAGGGTTGCTCCAGCATGGCATCCACGCGGCCTTCACACATGGAGTAGCCTTGTTCGTCCGTAAAGTAAGGAACAACGGTTAGCACAATACCGACGACCAAGGCAGCCACACGGCGCACCATCCTCTTACGATTGCGACGACGTGGCACGGGAGCGGGTGCACTCGCAGAGATCATTCTTGTACGACGGCTACTTTGCATCGCTTCGGCCATACGAGATTGGTACGAGATCATGGACGCATTGGCTGCACCGGCAAAGGAAGTATCCAAACTCTTCGACCACGTCGAATAGCTCTCGTCGACACTGTAGCTGGCTTGACTCTTGCCGTCGTATGTAGCATACGAATAACTGTTATCACTGGCTCGAGACGTGTTACAATCAGAGGTACTCATCATGGAACTGTCCATGGACCGATTATTTTTGTTGTACGGACTTTCTAGCGACAAGCAGCAGTCGGCAGCAATGTTATTGCTGCTGCTAGAGGGACGACCTTGAGGATAGCGATACTTCTTGCCAGCAGCCGACAAGAGACTACCACCACGATGACTGGGCAAATGGAGTTCTTGGACGGCTGCATTTGCTGCCGCGGCAGCTGACGCAGCCTTCTTCATGGCTTGTTGGACTGACATGGTAGGTGATGGCATGTTCGTATAAGCTTGCACTTGCTTTTGGGTATCGGGACTGTCCACGACCTTGACTGACACTTTGTGGGAATGATCCATTTTGTGTGATCGACGGGAGCAACTCTTTTTGGTTCTCCTCTTTTTCTTCTTGTCGGCGACAGTGATGGGATCACTGTTCTTCAGGAGCTTGCAGATACGAGGATTAGCGAGAATCTTTCGACTCAATTTGGCAATCTTGCGGGCTGAATATCCCTTAGGAATGGCCACGAGGACTTCTCCACGAACAATTTGAGCAGACTTTCCCATGTCGTCGTGATTCTGTACCAACAAGTCCAAATTATCAATTTCAAACTCTTCGGGAAAATCTGTTTCAGATCGACACAAGGCTGTATATTCTTGAACCCCCAATGCTTGCTCGGTGGCATTGGTGGGAATCATGTGCAAGACATCTCGAATGGTCGTGGTGGTGGGATTGAAATAGAGCTGAATGAGTTCAAAAATCTTGGAACTGGGATGAAGGAGCATCAAAAAGACTTTAAAGTTCATATTGTCGGGATGGTTGGAGGAAATGCTCGTAACAGATCTGGATGATGACGGTACAACAGCAACGGCAGCGGTAGTGGTCTTGGTGGAAGAAGGACGGCGTTTTCTGGATTTGGTACTACCGATGGAATAGGAATCCGACGAAGTCGTGTCGGTGTTAGTGGTAGTTACCACCAATCCGTTCTTGGTCGAGCTGGGCTTGACGGCCGAGACAAGATTGCGCGTCTTGGGACGTTGGAGCAACGTAGGTGCCATGACCAATGCCCGACGACTCTTATGGACCTCTTGCTCCATGGCCGACTTCAATGTGGGAATGGCAGGTGGTGTCTCGGTGAGCGCGGCGGCGATCTTCGACGACGACGAGGACTGAGAAGCGGAAATTTGAACAGAGAGGTTTCGGATTGCAGTTGTCTCGTCTTCATCTGTGGTATCACTGAAGGTTCGACTACTCATGCTGCGAGTGGATTCTGTGGTGTTGGAAGGACGTCGAGGACTCTTGGTCTTCCCATTGTCGTTGTTGTTCTTGTGCGCCTTGTTGTGCTGACCTAGTCGCAAAGGCGACAAAGGGACAATATGAACCGTTTTGTCCTGTTGCAATGATTGCTTCCGGCGATTCTCTTGATTGTGGTACAATTCCACTGGATCGTCATCTTCCACCACTACGGGATCTTGCTTCGACTGTTGTGGTCGGACTCGATCCATCAAGGCTTGCGGTGTGACAATTTTGGGAGACCTTTTCCTAGGTGACGCATCCGCATAGTAAAACAAAGGATTACCGAATTGATCCAATTCGACTGTCGCCGGAACGAGACGATCGTTAGGCTGTGTAGAATGACGAGGACGACGACTGCCGTGTGCCAACGAAGACGACATGGTGTTGCTGCTATTGTTTTTGTTTTGTTTTGGCAGTTGAGTAAAATTATCAAATTGTGAGACTTTTGTTCGTTAGCTTTTTTGATCTATAATGTAGGAGTAGAAATCTTGTTCTAGGTAAAGTGAGAAAGCTATTACCTGGTAGTCTACTCGTGGTAGCCGTTGCTTGTTTGCTCATTTTTTTTTATCGATGGCAGTTGCTTTTTGTTTATTCATTCCACGTTGTTTTCAAAATGCTGAGAGCAAGTGAACGTCTAATGTAATTGAGGAAGAGTACTCTACTGAACAAAATATTGAGACCACTGAACAGATATTGAGCTAACCTAAGATCTACGAGGCATTTTGTACCACACGCATCCAACAGCGCTGTTAAGGGCATTGGCGGTCATCCATAATACCAGTACAATCCAATACTACTTTCACCTTGGTGCTTGTTATCTTGTTACATATTGTTGGATAACTCCAAGCGAAACGAGAAGATACGATGGTAAGTTCTTTGATGCATCGCAATTGTTTGGTCTTGTTTAAGATAGCCTAGCTTTGTGGAATTTGAAGGTATTCAAGAGTAAGATAGCCAACCCTGGCTAAATGCTACCAACTGAGCTCTTGGATCATGACTTGGATATTCAAAGCTTGGTGTTTGGTTGCATTCTGAATTATCCAAATCGTCTTGCTTCAAGTGTGCCTGTTTATTATAAGACCGCTCTGTGCACGTGTTACCTTGTTGGCTGCATTGGTTCTCTACTCATTATTCAACTATTGACAATACCCATTACGACCAAACAAACCTTGTCGCCATTGTACCAATCTACTGTCCAACAAAAACTCTGCAAACTATCAACCCCAATGAAACCAAATACACACACACACACACACACACACACACACCTTACACTTCTTCGCACACAGCCTCTACGATTGGACATTAAAAAGAAGTTATCCGCCTCTTCGGAGCGTGTGAAATCGGTGGATCTCCATCCCAACGAATCCTGGGTCCTAGCAGCTCTCTACAGTGGAAATGTCATGATTTGGGATTACGAATCGGGTAGCTGTGTTAAATCCTTTGAAGTGAGCGAATTGCCAGTTCGATGTGCTAAATTTGTGGCGCGAAAGCAGTGGTTCCTAGCAGCCAGTGACGATATGCGATTCCGGGTCTTCAATTACAATACCATGGAAAAGGTCAAGGAATTTGAAGCTCACGCCGATTATATTCGCAGTCTCGAAGTCCATCCCTCCTTGCCCTACGTGCTCTCATGCAGCGACGATATGACCATCAAGTTGTGGGATTGGGATCGTGGTTTCGATTGTACCCAAATGTTTGAAGGACATGCACATTACGTCATGCAAGTCAAGTTCAACCCCAAGGATACCAACACCTTTGCCAGTGCCAGTTTGGATCGCACCATTAAAGTTTGGGGATTGGGATCCCATACGCCTCATTACACGTTGGAAGGACACGAGCGTGGTGTCAACTGCGTGGACTACTATCCTTCCGGAGATAAGCCCTACATTTTATCAGGAGCCGACGATCGAACTGTCAAGATTTGGGATTACCAGGTATGTACCATGTTTTGGTTGGCTGACGAAGGTGTTATCAATTTACTTTTGATGAATGCTTCATTGGTTGTGTTCTCACTCCTAAGTATCACATCTATTTTTGTAGACGAAATCGATTGTTCACTCGTTGGAAGGACACACCCACAATGTCTGCGATGTTATGTTCCACCCCAAGCTACCACTCATTTGCAGCGCTAGTGAAGATGGTACAGTCCGCATCTGGCAAAGTACCACCTACCGCCCTGAGACGACTCTCAACTACGGAATGGAGCGCGCCTGGGCTTTGGCTGCCAGTCCCGATTCCAACAAGTTGGCTATTGGTTTTGACGAAGGTATCACTTGTATTGAACTGGGCAGCGATGATCCTGTCGCCAGTATGGATACCACAGGAAAGGTCGTTTGGGCCATGAACAATGAAATAAAGACTGCTAAAGTCAGTGGTGTTGCCGGAAGTGGAGATGATGCCTTGCCCGATGGCGAGCGGCTTCCCATAGTCCCTCGCGATCTGGGAACTTGTGAACTCTACCCCCAAATGTTGCAGCACAATTGTAATGGACGATTTGTGGCTGTATGCGGAGACGGGGAATTCATTATTTACACCGCCCAGGCTCTTCGTAATAAGGCTTTCGGACAGGCTTTGGATTTTGTTTGGAGTGGAAGCGGCACTGGAGACTATGCCATCCGGGAATCATCCAACCGCATTAAGATCTTCAAGAATTTCAACGAAGTCAAGGTTATTGTTCCCGCCACCGCTTCTGCTGAAGGATTGTATGGTGGGCAAATGATTGGAGTCAAGGGAGGCGATGGAGCTATTCTTTTTTACGACTGGGACAGTGGTGAATTCGTCCGCAAGATTGATGTCGCTCCCAAGAACATCTACTGGTCGGACGCTGGAAACATGGTTTTGATTGCTTGCGAGGATTCCGCCTACGTGTTGTCACACAACGCTCAGATCACAGCTCAAGCCATTGCCGTGGGTCAAGTTTCACCTGAGGATGGTATCGACGGAAGTTTCGACCTCTTGTATGAAATCAGTGATACGATTACCAGCGGAAAATGGATCGGTGATTGTTTCATTTATGTCAACAACGTTGGGCGTCTCAGGTACAGCGTCGGTGGGCAGATTGAGACTTTAGTTCACCTGGATACCAACTCGGGAGGTGCCACTCAACACACCATTATGGGATATATGCCCAAGGAAGATCGTTTGTTCTTGATTGACAAATCTCTTAGCGTGGTGTCCTACACTGTCATGTTGGCTGTGCTCCAGTACCAAACAGCCGTCATGCGCGGTGACTTCGATGCTGCCAATGAGCTGCTGCCCAACATTCCTGAATCAGAATACACCAAGGTAGCTCGCTTTTTGGAATCGCAAGGTTTCAAGGAAGAAGCTTTGGAGGTTACAACGGATCCCGATCACAAATTCGATTTGTCGTTGGAGCTGGGCAAGACTGACCAAGCCCATGCTATTTTGCTTGAGACACCCGAGGAGGACAAGGAAGCCACAGATACTCACACTAAGTGGAAGCGCCTCAGTGATGCCGCTTTGAAAGACACGAACTTGGATCTCTGCGAAGCTGCCAGTATCGCCTCGAACGATTTCTCGGACCTGATGTTGCTGTATTCGGCTACAGGTAACATGTCGGGAATGACAAAGTTGGCCAAACTAGCTGCTGACGCCGGAAAGACGAATGTTGCTTTCGTGGCATACTTGTTGACTGGACAGGTCGAAGCCTGTGCCGATTTGCTCATTGCTACCCATCGACTCCCCGAGGCAGCTTTCTTTGCTCGTACCTACCTACCATCGCGAGTGGACGAAATTGTGTCGTTGTGGAAGACGGATCTGGCTGCTGTGAGCGAAACCGCTGCCAAGGCTCTGGCCACCCCAAGCGAAAATGCAGATATGTTTCCTGACATGAAGATTGCTCTGCAAGTCGAGCAAATGTTCATTTCTCAACGGGAGGGAACCAAGGTCACCGGCATTCCCGCCACTGACTATATGACGGCCAAGGATGATTTGGATTTGAATTTGATTGAGTTAATCAAGCAGCGTGACCAACCGCAGCCTACTCCTGAAGAACTGGCGGCCAAGCAAGCCCAGGCAGAAGCTGAAGCGGCAGCAGCTGCTGAGGCCGAGGCAGCCGCCCAGGCAGCTGCAGAGGCGCAAGCGCAGGCAGAAGCTGAGGCAGCGGCTGCTCTAGCTGCAGAGCCTATCCAAGCTGCAGATCCTGCCACTGCCACTCAAGAGGAGAAAACGCCGGCACAAGATTCCATGAATGATTTTGGTGACGATTGGTAAATCAGCAAATCAATGAAGCGGTGCTTTTGGTATCTCTCATCGTCACACACCCCACACAGATTTCTAGCACCAAAAAACAGTATCTAAAAATATTACATTCTTGTACTTTGCGCAGGTACTCCTCATTACTCCCTCAGTCTACTACTCGAGCTAGTCTAGGAGTAGCTCAAGTAGAGTAATATTATTAGTATTAGTATTAGTGGTAGCGAAGACTACTATTAGTAGTAGTAGTAGTCTACTACTAGGCACTAGCTACACCTAACTAGACTAGTCTACTTCTTAATATTCGATTAGCTGTTGCGAGTGATAGTAGCAATTAAATTTTTTCCCTAGTACTCGTGATTGAGTTCGTGAATGACAAGTTAGCAGCCAAGAGCGGATGAAAGCCTCATCGCGCGCGATCATGACGGGAAGATACGGATTCATGAACATGCGAGACTACTACTAGACCTAGCTAGAGTAGTCTAGTGTCTAGTCTACTACTGATTTTATTGATATTCCTCTAAAGTATTTTTGGAATGAATAATTCACAACAAGCCAGTATTGCTCATACTACATTGACTCGAAAAGTCATTCATCTCCCGCCATATCTATTAAATTTTCTCTCGGCGCAGCCCTGCAAGCCTTTTAACTTTTTACTAGTGAGCTCATCTGTGTGAATCGAAGGTGCAGAAGTAGCTGATTCAGTAATCCGGCATCGTCAAACAAACGAGTAAGGTTTTTGTTAACAAGAACTTACATGAAGAGGCACATGCCGAAGGATCAATTAAAAAAAGGAATTGCTGCAACCGCACGAGGCAGTGCAATAAGAAGTGACGGTACTCTTAGTCCACCGACATCAAACGCTAATCTACCAATGGACGACTCGTCCCAAAAGAAAGATGTTCCTATGCAAGCACAGGCAGCAGCCCTGTTGAAGAGCTTCATTAATTACATGAGCAGCATGAAAATGCTGGTCTTGGTAATTTTGTGCTTGCAAAATTCGTTGTTCACCGTCCTTCGTCGGTACAGTCAAGGAGTGTTGCGTGAAGTATATTCGAAACACGAAGTGCTGCTCGTGGGAGAAGTCATCAAAATGGCATTTTCAGCCTGGATGATCTCCAAGGACTTGCCAGCTGATTGTCCCAGTCTCAAGGAACGACTTCGTTATCTCGTCGAAACAAGCAAGAAGATGGTATGTTTCCGTACCTCGTACTATAAGAAGGAATGCATCGCGTCGTTGTTTGTGATGATGATGATGATGATGCTCATTTTTCTTCTTTCTTTTTGTGTAGTTTATGCTTGCCTGCATTTATGGTGCCATGAACATTTTATCGTTCGTGGCACTGCGAAATATAGGAGCTGGATTATTTACCGTCTTTGCGCAGTGCAAAATCATGACAACGGCTACTTTTTCTGCCATTTTATTGAGACGTTCCTATTCCTGGGCTCGTTGGCGTGCTCTATTCTCCTTGATGTGTGGAGTCCTCTTGTTCAGCGAACCCATTTGGGGCGATCCAAGCAAGTTTGAGTCCAAAGGAGGGAATGTCATCCTGGGAACCGTGGCTGTCTTGACAGAAGTTTCTCTCAGTGGCTTTGCCTCCATCTATTTTGAAAAGGTCATCAAGACAGACGCACTTCAATTGGGAATTTGGGAACGGAATTTCCAGCTTGCGTTGGGTAGTTTTCCAATCTATGTCTTATTCATCCTGTCGGAAATGGGAGGAGAGGTGGGTATTTTCGGTGGATGGTCATGGATTGCCTTCTTTTTATCATTGTTGGGTGCAGCAGGTGGTTTGTTGGTAGCCTTGTCCATCAAATATGGAGATTCTATTTTGAAAACATTGGCCACAACCGGTTCTATTATTTTATCAGCCTATTTGGATCATACCCTCCTGGGCGGTCCCTTGACCGCAGTCATGTGCATTGCTGGTGTTCAAGTCATTATTGCTATCTGCAATTATACGTTTGATGCAACACCTGTTGAGACCAGACCTCCGGCCGATCCTAAACATGCCAGTCACAAATTCAATGATATGGTTGATAAATCTACAGCAGGAGACGAACAGAACGACGAAGAAGTAGCTCTGGTGGCAAGCCAGCAGCAACCCCAGACGTCGAAATAAAAAATAATGAGCAATTCTGACCCAAAAAAATGGCGCAAGAAGAGATGGAGATCTCGATACTTTCTGTCGTGGGTAATATACATAACTGTACGTAAGCAAAGAAGACGTTGTATCGAGTTTTCACGTTTCTGTACGAATATGTAGCCATGAACCTATACCATTTCTGTGCCTCGATGTACACTGCATCACATAGCCCTCAAATACATGATGGAGTCCTAATTGGACTCTTATTGTTTTATACAGTACTTTATTATTGTTGCTGTTTTGTCTCCCTCCTACGTTCGCCGATGCCTGTTTTTTTTTTTTAATTTAAATATCATTGATGGAATTCCACTGCCACATAACCCTGTGTGTTGCGGCGATGCAATCACTGCAAAGTTGTCAATGAATTTACATCATCCTTCCTGTATCGTATTGTATAATCCTAATTACAATTATTTACAATTATTTGTTTCTATTATTATTATTTTTTGATAAACTACGTTTTTCATGTCGTCGATGCTGTCCGAGATCGTTTGGTGGTAGTAGAAGCACTTTCTGTTGTGGAGGATTCGTGATCGACAGATCGTCCCCGTTTGCGAGGAACGACGGTTGCCGTTTCTGTCGTGCCCGCACCACCACCACCACCAAACTTGGCTTGTACCACTTCCGATAAGGAATCGGAACGGTCACGACGATTGGACGTGGTTATGGTGGTGGGTGTTAACGAATTGTTGTTACTACTCTTGTTGTCGTCTTTGGATTTGGTATTGTTATTCTTTGTAGTAGTAATAGTCGAGGTCGAGGTATTGTTGGTTTTGTTGTTGACGTTGCTACTACTACCATGCTGTTTGTGACACTGCTTGTTGTTGTTGGATTCCAATTTGTTACTGTTTGTCTCGTCTACAGATCGCTTTCGACAAGCTTTGGATCTCGTCGTCGTCGTCATCGTCGTCTGAGCTGGTTTGGGTTTGCTGCTGCTGCTGCTGCTGCTGTTGTTATTATTGCTGGCGGTAGCTGACGTTGTGCTTGGTTTGGATTTGCAAAGCACGGGTGCAATGCGCATTTCCGCCGTAACACTCATAACTCCTGTTTCCGTCTCGACTGTTCTTGTAACGTCTGTTACTACCGCCGCAACCGCTGTTGTTTGCAACAAGTTTACCACTTCAAGTCGTTGCGTCAAAACATCCATAGCTTGTACCATGGAAATTGTTGTGCTGTCTTGCATAAGAAACGTCACAGCCTTGGATACACACACCACTTGAGCCGCACTTTCCCATTTCAATCCATATCGACTCATACATTCAAATATCTGTTGTTTAAAAACATGGTGACGTTGATGTGGTGTGAAATAGCGGAGGAGGAACATTATTATTTCATGGGTGAGATATAAAAGATTGATGATGATGACCTACTACGTAGATTCCGTACTGGTTTCTACGTAGATGAAAAAATGCTACTTTTTCTTCGTTGTTCATGCTCTAAACACAACAGTACAGGTAGCAGTAACTTACCTCATTGTCACTACTTGCTGTCGTGTTAGCAGTAGTAGAAGCAGCAGCACTACTAGTAGTAGCAATATCAACACTCGTAGCAGCAGTCGTAATGCTACTACTATCAGCAGGAGCAGTAGCGGTGGTCAATGCCCGCAACAGAGCAGCCGTAGCACGTTCCCGAGAAAAGCCTCGTTCCTTCATCAACACATCAATGCCGTTTGTGACACTAGCAATAAATCTACGTTTAGCTTCCACCACGGGAGAGGAGGATGATTCGTTGGTAATGTTATCATTGGTGTTGCTGTTGTTGGTGCTGAGTCGATGACGTCGAGAGGACCGCTGTTGCGGCGGATGCGATGAAGCTGTTGTTGTCATGTTTTGATGCTTGATAAAAGTTTTCTATTGATTGATTTGGTGAGTACTTACAACAACCAGATTACTCTTCTTTTGTTATTGTTGTTCAATTTATGTGTTGGTGACGCTTGTTAATTATATTATTATAGGTTTGTATACACAGTCGCACTGCCACTACCACTACCACTAGCTGGCTGCACCGTGGAGGCTCGTGTGATTGACACAAGTAGATAGTGCTTTAAAACGGCTTTTGGTTTGTCTTGCCTTGTTTTTTGTGGTGACTTACGCTACTACTAGCTAGCTAGCTAGTAGTAGTTGTCAACGCTACTATGCTTCACGTTTGAGACTCATACGCATATTCGTACCTGGTACGAGTGGTAACATGAAGTGATGAATAAATCAAATTCGAAGAACGAATTCGATTTGAATGGTGAGAATTCCGAAAACATTAAAACCACCCGGAAACCCAATATTGCTCATGCGTCGTGATCTTGCACAGGAGCTTTGCCGCATCTACTGTACTAAAAAATGAAGAACGAATAATCAATAATGTAATATTATTTTTTCTCTTCTCGAATATTATGACTATTACACGCCGCCTGTATGCAAACATTTTTTATTGCTATCTTTACTGCCACGAAAAAAGCAATCAACGTCTCCGTTACCGTTCGCGATATTAATACGAGAAGCGTCAAGCGTCAAGCGCTAGTAGTAGAATGTATCTTTGTTTCTCTTTCGATCGATTTTTCGCTGTGCATAAAAAATAATGCAAACAATTTAACAAGCGGTAACGTAGAGCAGCATGCCACCAACACAGCCAATACGCAGAGTCTACATTTATTATGATAGTAGTTGATGGTGTATCACACTTTCATTCCATTCAATACAAAGAAATACGTCGAATTTGCCCCTCCCATCAAAAAATAATATATTCTCTGTGCGGCAGTAGTGTTATACAGAAGGTGGATTGTGGATGGATCCTTTGTCGTCCTCCTTCTTTTCCTCTTCTTGAACATTGCATTTCGTTTCTTGTGGTTGTGATGTCTTTCCTCCTGTGGCTGTTTTGGTAATCCTATGTGGATTGCCTCCTCCTCCTCCTCTTCCCAAAAAAATTAGTGAAATCACCAGGTGAAAGAATTTGAGCATCCATTCCTGTGGTTGTTCCAACAGCACACGACCGACTGTTTTTTGAGTTGCTGTACCATCAGAACCGCAGCATTCTGTATCATCGTTGTAGCTCAAATCGAGATCTGGTACGCCGCTGTCATCAGTGTCGACTCTTATTTCTTCTGCACGAGAGTGGTGGTGGTTTGATATGTTTGATGGATTGGCGTTTTTTTTTTGTGGTTTGCAAATGAAAGTTATTTGAGAAAGAAGGATGGATGACTCGTGCGAAGGAGCAACAACAATAACCATGGAAAGCAAACACAGAAAATCGAATTGCTAGAAGAAAATACAAACAGTGTTTTGCAGGAAAACACACACACATACCTTGCTGAGCGGACACGTCTTTGGATTTTTCATTACCATCTTTTTCTTTTGCATCGCATGGTTGCTTAACCTTATCGACATTGACAGGAGAAAACTTGGGCTGTTCTTTGGGTAGACAGATTCCAAACACGTGGCAGGGATTTCGAAAGGTAGTAGCCGTATTGGCAGCACGACGTGATGGAGGGATGAAATCGATCGGTTTGTTGATGTTGGCAGGCTGCTGCGTGGTTGTCATGATGGCACTCTTTTGACTTGAAATATAAACTTAAATTATTTTAATAACTTCAATTGAAGAAACAAAGTATGCAATAGAGAGGCAACCAAGTCGAGGGGTGCACGATGTCGTGGAAAAGTTTGTGGCCGTGTTCAGAAAAAATGCTAGAAATAATTCAAATATTTTAAAGAATATTGTTATATTATTATTTTTCGTCGTCTACTAGACTAGTATTATAGTAGACTACAGTAATAGTCTCGTACCGCCAGGTACCAGTAGTACTGCACTACTACTGCCTCGCTCCTGCTAGCTACTACTGTAGCCAGTTATAGTAGTAGTAGACTAGTACCATACTGTGCAATAGAATAGTGCTGCTGTTCGAGAACAGTACTCTTTACTCTCACTACTACTAGAGTACCTAGTCTACTAACCGAGAAAAGGTTTCCACTTGACTGACGAGTGTGCATCCTTTCTTTTCAGAAGTTGTAAAATTTAGTGTGCGCAAATCTTTATTATTTTTTATTCTATTACTCCGTATTGGAATAGCTACGACAACTATTACTAGTAGACCTATGGTAGTAGAACTGGAGTAGAGCATCAGCCACTCTCTAGCTACTAGCAGAAGGATTAGCTACTGTTGATAGTAGTGATCTTCTCATACGCATATGCCTTTTTAAATAATGAGCTAGAGAAGAGGCAACACCGGAGTCGCCTTGGAGAATACTCGAAATTTCACCAAAATCCACTTGTAGTTCTACATTAATTCACAAATTCATGCGCCTCCTTAGTTCGTCCACCACTTCGGCACGTATCATCTCCATAAAAATACAAATAACGGTAGTCCCTTCGAAGCTATTCGTCAACACGGATGAGCAACTGTTCACCACTGTTGTCATCCACGCCGTCATTGTCAGTGTTGATCCAAATTTTTCCTCCCTTGGTAACGGCTAACCCTTCCACTTTTTCAATAATAGCGCCATTATAGGCGGTGATAGATGGAATCAAGTCGCGGAAAAATACTTTTGAAATGGTGGATCCATCTTCGACGGAAAAGTCTCCCAAGTCAATGCTGAATAGTCGTTTAATAGCAGCATCTTCTCCTCCCTGATTGTCTCTCTCCAAAACAAGAAACTGACCATTTCCAAGTGGAGCAATATCCGACAAGCCGACCCAACCACCATTCTGAGATTCCGGCTCATCCAAGGGGTAGAAAACAAACTTCCACTCTTCTGTTTCTGTATTGTAGATACCGAGGCGAGGGTTTGCGTCGTCTCCCCAAGCACGTTGCTAACAAAAAGATAAATAATGAGAGAACAAGAGCGGGGGAGAAGCAAACAATTCAAACACACAGACATGGGTATGATTGAAAGAAACAATTACTCACAAAGGCAACCACCACATAGTCTCCATCTTCTGCCACCCCCTCAAATCCAAAACGGACTTGAATGGCATCCACCTCAGTTGGCAAACGCACCACTTGCTCGATGGTTGCCGTTTCATCCAACTTGAAAAGAAGATTTGGGCTTTCGAAAGGGCGGGCTTCATCACCAATAGTGCCACTACCCTCGTGTGCAAGCCAAAAGCCACCCTTGCTGGAAACAGCAATACCTTCAGGGTCAATATTGACAGTGTTATCGTCATTGATTAGAGAACCTACCATGCCTTCATCTCCCAAAGCAGAAGCAAAGACTCCGTTGGAATCCACAACATGCATTGCTTTTGTGATGCGGTTCGGTTGGGTCGATGTGTCGATTTCAAAAATACGATTCTTCTTGTAAAAGCTGTCTTCAATAGAGTACAAAATCGGATTATCGTCCTCCTTTTTTTCGATCACAATGGGGGCCGTATCTTCTTCTTCTACCATATCTTCTTCTCCTTCTTCTACAACATCTTCTTCTCCTTCTTCTACAATATCCTCCTCTCCTTCTTCTCCCATATCTTCCTCTTCTTCCTCTGTCGTATCTTCCTCTTCTGCTGCTGTATCTTCTTCTTCTGCCATATCTTCATTTTCTTCTTCTTCTGCCATATCTTCATTTTCTTCTTCTTCTTCTGCCATATCTTCATTTTCTTCTTCTGTCGTATCTTCTTCTTCTGCCGTATCTTGTTCTTGTTGCTGTTCTTCTTCCTCCTCGTCGAACTCTACAACAGGGCTTTCTCCCTCTAGCTTGCGCGACCTCAGTCTCCTTCCCACGGAAACTTTCCTGGGCACGTCATTCTTCCGAAGCAAGCCATCTTTGGTCAATTGGCGTCGCCTTTCCATGCGATACGGTTCTGCAGCTGCAAGACCGCTCAGCGCACTAAAGGGAATCGGGTTTCCATCCTCACCTTCTTCTGATACAAGTGTAGGGTAGACTGCATCCAGATCAGAGCGTTCATAAACAGTAATACCAGCGCGGACTTTACCACCACGATCGTCAACTTCACTGGCCACAACATAGAGGTTTCGCTCTGGGATAGCCTTTCCACCCTCTGGTTCGAGGCCAGCAGGTAGAGCTTGTAAAAAAACAGGTGCACTGGGGTCGGAGATATCGTATACGAAAATCAAGCTACTTCGTTCAGAATTAACAAAAAGAATGTGGTCTTCACCAAAGACAGCAAACTCCACGTTCTCCGGTTCATTGCCTTTTGCGAAGAAGGCGTTCTGGTGAGTCACGCGTATTGTTTACGGCAGAAATACTTGAACGACACGAGCAGGAAAGCTTACCCTTGTTCTCTGCGCGGCCTTCAGGATAA
>Ga0100393_10002752_pt1 | contig 16900 bp, 10 predicted proteins | sample CryGeymeta201517_FD_81546 | JGI IMG/M metagenome (GOLD analysis project Ga0100393, IMG submission 81546) | Groundwater microbial communities from Crystal Geyser aquifers in Utah, USA - Crystal Geyser metaG 2015-17 | ecosystem: Environmental > Aquatic > Deep subsurface > Groundwater | place... | reverse complement strand
CTGTAGATAATCCATTTATAAGAGACAGTACTTAGGTGTCTATGGCCCACTGGTCGGGGATTGGTATCCCCAAGACCAACGCCATAGCACTGGAAGTCAGTTACACACACACACAACGAAGACACGCCTCTATTGAACTGCAGAAACAACCGGAAGGAAGATCAGTGCGAAAAGATTCTAAAAACAACAACAACTTGGCTATTGCTTTGCCGTATCGTCATGCCGATGCCATTTCTACTTTATTGTCGCTGATATGTTTGCAATCATCTGCCCCTGAAAATAACACCAAGAGTAGCAACGACAATAACAAAAACAGTATCATGTCAGCTGCTACTGTTGACACCACGACAAGGTACTATTACTATCAGCCCATCATCACCAAGCAACCGTTTCAGCATGGCATGGTAGTCTTGCCACTTCAACAAGTAGCCATGAGTCGGATGCCTGGATTAATGGAAACGGGAATTGTGATTGGGAGGCTAGCCTACTGTTAAATAGTGATAAAAATAGAGTAAAGAACCGTCAATTGGTGGAAGACCCAAGAGGTACTTTCTGATGATTGCATAAAGCTAATACGCGTACGGTACATAGATATTAAAAACACACGTGATAGAGCAAAACGAATCACCTGCGTGCATACAAAAAGTAATGTTTGTCAACAGCGACGCAATCTGCTCATGACCCGTTGACTCCAGGGAAGCGAAATGACTTGTCTTGGCTGACCTTGGTCCATAGGCAATATCGGATGGGACCACACTAGGCCCAAGCAATCCGGACCCCACGCCAGAGCCTCTCCAGAGCACTATAGGAAACTCCCTTTATGGGCTCTTTACTGCCTAAGAGCACATCGCTTATTATTAAAGGTGATCTCATAATGAACGCGCACTCGCAATTGCTCCAAAAGTACCTATGACTGGCAAAATTTTCGGCGCACTGCTGAAACAATACAATGAGTAGTAGTAGCTGCGCTTATTACAGGTTGCCAGAGACACGCTGCAGTACTTTGCGACAGAGAGAAAGATAAGTGGTATGGAGTACGTACCTTTGAACAAGCTCAATAGATACTTCTAGATATTACTATCTAGAGTACGAGCTAGAGTACCTGGTAGCAGGTAGTGTAGTGGTACGCCCTACTGTTTTGATAGCAATCATGAAGTGCTTTTCTAATTCTAATCCATTTTTGCTATTTTAGCAAATAAATCGACCATTTTAAAGATTTAAGCGTAAAATCCTGAATTTCTAAAAGAAGTAACAAATAATGGCACGATTTGTTTCGGAAATCACTTCATGATTCACTCTTTACTCTTTACTCTTCACTAGACCCTACCTACCTACTTTATTCCTCCCGACCTGATGAGATTGTTCACTTGGCTGCAACTCTTATTATTATTTTACAACGACATCTTTGCCACACACGGCTTTGCCTTCTCACAGCTGCGCACACAAACTCCTATTATCATTAGGAAGAAGACATCAAAATGCAGCACTACCATCACCATCACCATCACTCGTCAGGATTCTTCATTGACAATGCTGACAGATGATGACCAACAAGAGGAACATCGCATGAGCTTCATCGATGAATCGTGCATTGCAGATCCAAACGACGATACCGTTAGAGTTCGAATTTGGCAGGCACTGGCTTCGGGAGATGAAATGAGTCTGCGGCAGCTGGGAGTAGCCGTCGGAGAACGACGACAAGGCGAGCTCCGATCTCATCTCCGGCACGTGGAAAAGCAAGCTCAGACGATGCGGAACAAATCTACCGAATGGCGAAAACGGCGTGGGTTGGATCCTACTGTGTCAAAGGCTCGTCTCGTCCAACGCCAAACCAAGAACGATATTTTTGTTCAATTCAAAAAGTAGAACTATGTGCGTTGTAGATACTAGATACACTGGTTTCTGTGTGTGTTGAGTGTTGACCTTGTTTCTAATTTCAATTGGAATTTGATCAAGTTTAACAAAGTCACAAACACGGACACTCAATTACCGTCCATTTCTTTGTTCAGAGGAAGCTGCGGCATGCAACGATGGCATTTTTAGTTTGTAGTCATCGACGGCACAGTGCAAGCACAAATCCAAATGGGCGTTTTTTCAAGTTGACTACTAGTCTACTCAGTAATCATTACTTTTTTAAACTCCTAGTCAAGCTAGGCTGGCCTTGTATGCCAAGAATTTTTTAATAAACATACACCAGCAAGTTGAATATTTTCTTTGGAGTTGCTGACCTGACCTAAATAAAACCCAACGCAATTGAAGCATGACTAGTAGTAGACCCTACTACTAGGTCTAGTCTCTAGTAGCTACTAGTAGTAGTAGTAAATCTAGTAGTAGTAGTCGTCGTAGTAGTAGCAATAACATGGCCAGCCAGCAATAGCTACTACTAGAGGATGCACACCGATTCGGAAAAGCTCATAACTCATCAACAGATGATGATGTTGTGCAATCTCAGCCTCTCGCAACCTTCTTTTGAGAACGGAATTTAGAATTTCAGAGTGACGTACCGAGTCTCACTTAATATTTTTTGGCCCACAAACCAAGGAGAGGGAATTTCTTGTTTATCATCATTTAATTTTCTAGTAGTCTACCAGGTACTGTAGTAGAGTATTTGATTGATCACCGCAAAATACCTGAAGCCAGGTGTTAACCAAGCCTAATACAGTAATATCATTATCAGAACGTGGTGATCTCAAAACGAACCCAAGTTTGCCGGCGCTACCCGGCAGAACACAGATTAAAACATAACTAGGACAGGTGTTTTACACTGTTTCCTAGCATATAGCAAGAATGGCAGCAGCCCGCATGTTTTCTCCTCAAATGATGAAGAACAAAAATTTAATGGTGGCCAGCAACAGCAGGAGCACAAGCAGTGCCTCGGCTTGGCTCCGTCATATTTCCCATGGTCCGAATGCCTTGGGTAGCTCTTTGGGTACCGATTCCAGTATGATTGCCGCCAACGACCGATGTAACACTGAAAAGGTTGTCAATGATCCTTTCATTGTTCGTTACCCAGTCAACAATGCGGCTAGTACCAGTAATTTTCATAAAGACTCCAGTATGATTGCTGCCAACAATCGAAGATCTTTCCATTCGACTAGCCTGGCCAGAAAGCAACAGCAGCAGCAGCAGCAGCAGCCAGAAAGTGGAGCCATGCAGGATGAGTACGGTGAAATGACATCGGAAGGATACACCTACGTTCATGACGTTCCCTTCGAATTGGAAAATGGTGATGTCTTGGAAGAGGCGCAATTGCGGTACCAAACGTACGGCCATTTGAACGAGGCGCGGGACAACGTCCTTGTGGTCTGTCACGCCTTGACAGGTAATGCCAGTCTGGATGCTTGGTGGGGTGGTGTCCTCGGACCAGGCGAAGCTTTCGATACCGACAAGTACTTTATTGTGTGCAGCAATATTTTAGGTTCCTGTTACGGAAGCACCAGTCCCATCTCCATCAACCCCAAGACTTCGCAACCCTACGGCAAGGACTTTCCAGATATCAGTGTCAAAGACACGGTTCGTTTGCAACTTAATATGCTCGTCAATGAGCTTCAAGTAAATTCGATAAAATCCGTCATTGGAGGAAGCTTTGGAGGAATGCAAGCCATGGAATTTGCCGTGCAAGCCGGGGCCAGTGCTGATAGTCCCTATGCTGCCGAAGGATTCTTTGGTGGCGATGATAATAAACAACCCTTGGTCCGTTCTGTAATTCCCATTGCCTGTGGCGCAGCTCATACAGCTTGGCAGATTGCCATTTCGGAAACCCAACGTCAGGCAATTTATGCTGACCCCATGTGGGAATCTGATGGATTTCAAGCTACACAAGGTTTGGCAGTGGCACGTCAAATTGGAATGGTGAGCTATCGAACACACGCGGGATACAATCAAAAATTTGGGCGGGATATGCAAGCTCCCAAAGATGGTCAGAAGGTGAAGGACGTAGCCTACGGCAAAGATGCCAATTGGAAGGTCAAGTCGTACTTGCAATATCAAGGAGTCAAGTTTCTCACTCGATTTGATCCCATTACCTACGTAAAAATGACGGAACAAATGGACTCTCACAATGTGGCCCGAGGACGTGGCGCCTCCTTGGCCGACGTATTGAGCTACGTGAACATTCCGTCCTTAATCTTGGGCATCGATAGCGATATCTTGTACCCCCTCCGCGAACAGGAAGAATTGAATTGCTTTATGCCCAATTCCGAATTGCACGTGATTCACTCCGACGACGGCCACGATGGATTTCTATTGGAACAAGACGAAGTCTCCAAACACATCCAGGAATTTTTGAAGAAGCACAAATAGCTACTAGGTGTAAAGGCTACTCACTCATGTTACTCTCAAATCAATGAAACTTAATAGCTAATTATCATTCACAATCAAACCTACTTCACTTAATTATTGCTTGGGCTAGTTGCCGTTTGCTACAATAATACGCGCGTGCTCATTGGCCTATCTCGAAGCAGAAAAAGAGCTTGTCGTGGCTCCAAAATATAATTGACGATTCTTAAAAAAGGCTCTTCTAGACAGGAGAACCACAGAATTTGTGCAGTCCAAGTTTGTAAAGTATTGCAACCTGAAATCACAAAATGGCAAATGTCGGGTAGGGGAGATGTGATTGTCAGGAGTTATAGATTATGGCCTGTGGCTGAAGTCCATGTGGGCCATCTTTTTTGCCAGTTGAACCGATTTTTCAGAACAGAACTTGGAAATGGCTGAAATTCGTGTATCATCCACCAAGCCAAACTTCTTCTGCAATCGTTGCTCGTCTAAGATGCATTTTCGGGTTGTTCCTGCCCACAACTTCCGTTGCTCAGCCATGGGTGGTGAAAGTCCTGCTTCTAGACCACGGAAACAGTATTCGTTGTCGTCCAACTTGTCAGCCAGGCCCTGGCCCTGGGCCTGCACGAAAGCGGCGAGAGTCTTGCGAATACCCGACTTAATTGCATCCATATCTTCGGGTTGGTTCCAGGCCTGCTTCAATTCGATCTTGGAAACAAAGTAAAACGCGATCTTGGCTTTCGTCTGGAATCGAACAGCTTTCTTGAGAGTCCGCATCTTTTTGGCAGGTCCTGTCTTGGACGCCGGTAAAGATACTCTTGTGATCAGCTTTCGCTTCTGTTTGTTTTCAGGCTGCGCAAGATGCGACGATCGTCTTTGGTGAACTGAGAATATGGATTCTGTAAAATTGATCATGGTTGTAAGATATTATGATAATTTAGATTTATTTACTGTTGTTGCTTGTTTCGTTGAATCGATAAATCTGCGAGAAAGAGTGCAAAACGTAGTGGTACAACGTACAGCCAGCCACCAGCAGTGTTGCTGGACAAGGCGAGACACAAATTAGAATGTTTAAAAAGATACTGGACAAGATGTTCTCCCCCCGTTCATTTACCAGGTAGATTCAGATACTACGGTAGTAGGAACTGTACTAGTAGGCGTAAGGGTTGGTAAACTGCTCAGATTTCTCAATAAATAACACTAACGGTGATAGTCTAGTATTTTAGATACCTGGTACTAGACTACTACCAGGGGTTAGTGTTGTCGACAACAATCGGGCCATTAATTGTTTTCACTCTCTTTTGTACCTGGTACTACTACCGTACACGAGATACTTGGTACCACCTGGTAATATGGTACAGGTTGTATGGAGTACCTGTTATCACTTCATTAACTACCACTACGGTAGGTAATTTAGTGTGATGAATGACTGGACGGGTACTCATAAAATACCAACAATAAGTTATTTTGGTCAAATTTTGTCCAGTGGTCGAACTTCCTCGAGATTTTTTTGACCCAGACCTAAATAATAGATTCACTGAATTTGTCCTACGGCAAAGAAGGATCGTACCTTAGTAGTAACGTACCGTAGCTAGTCATAGACTAAGTACTACGTCGTGTCCCAAGCAACAATCAACTACCTACTGCTAGTAGGTAATCTACTACAGTACCAGATGCTTGTACCAGTTACCACTTCTTCCATTGAGCTCGAGTAGAACAACAGTGGTACCTGCTACCGGTAGTAGTAGAACCCATGTAAGGCTACTACCAGGTAGTACTAGTAGCTACTCCGAGTAGCTAGTAGTACTACCTTAGCTAGTGCTGCTAGAACAATTTCCTACTCTTGGCTTGTTTGCATTAAGAATGGCAAGAGCTCGTTCACTTTTCTGATTCGTTTCTACCAGTTACCGGGTATGGTACTTACTCCCTGGTGCTACTAGTACTGGTTGTAACTGAAGGGGAAGTCCGAAAGCGAACTTGATGCATACCGCTGACAACGAACAGTAAGTACTCTAGATAGTTATTAGAGGCGAAGGTGACAACATCTGATTGATGGTCCTGCACTACAAAAGGTCACATCACTCGCGAGGCCGCACCGGAAATATTCGATAGGCTCGGACGATCACGTTATAGGAGGAGACTCTGACAACTTAGCAAATCACCAGTAACTTGATTATGGAGTTGACCTACCGGTGCAGCAGCACCATTCAGACGAACAGGCATCGAGTTAGCTAGCTAGCCATATTAGGACGCGCAGTAATTCTTTTTTATCACCAGCAAGCTTTTGCAATTTGCATGAAAAACGAGTGATGCGTATGTCGGTGCGCTGACATCCATGTAATATGTCAGCGTTGCTCATTCAGCTTGAACGCCGACGTTATGCTGATTAAAGTAACGAATGATGGGAAGAGCTCCAGAAAAATTTAAATAAAGTATCTTCCACTCCAGTTTTGGAACCTGAACGCTAACGAAATAATATCAAAGATTCAGCTCTACGCTACAGCTACTAGTCGTGTGATGAACGAGTCGTACTTCTCTCACTATTATCATTATTATGATTTAAGATTTTTTAGTTACGCATTTCAGTGTCTGAGTCACCATGAGTCTATCGGTCAACCGACAAAGATACAATAATATTATATTATCCGTCCTGTCCCCTTTCATAAGCTCTGCTGGCAGGGCCACTACGCCTATCCGCTAGCTAGTTCGTCAGCTTTTTGGTCATGCCTCTCTGAATCATCGATAAATGGCTCAGCCATCCGTTACGTCAGAAAGCCTCCATGCAAAAAGGATTCTTATTATCGTACGTAAAATACTCACAATTTTCATTAGGAATCAGACAATTAAATAAACCGTATCAATCAACAAAACAATTTATCATGAAGTTCATCGCCACCGTCGCCCTTCTTGCCACTTCTGCCACTGCTTTCAGCCCCTTCGCGGGCAAGGGAAAGGCTGCCGCTAAAATTGCGGTTCCTGTACGTTCTCATTACTATTTGTTTGTTTGTGTGTTTGTTTGCACAACAATATTGTCGATTCTAGATTCGAAAATCCCTGTGTATTAAATGGAAAATTGTTCCGAGAGCCGCAGCTGATTGGCAAATTAATTCATCTGCAGCAAAGTTGAACTCAAATTTATTTAAAAGACTCACAGTGATTTTATTATGATTTCAATTACAGGCGTTTACTGTTGATACCATTCCTGGTGCTCTTGCCCCTGTTGGTCTCTTTGATCCCCTTGGTTTCGCTGCCAAGGCAGATGAGGGAACCCTCAAGCGTTATCGTGAAGCCGAATTGACCCATGGACGTGTACGTATAGGAAACCAATGACTGAGGCCACACTAATACACCATGAACGTTCACAATCACTCACTCTCTTTCGTTCGATTTTCTTGTATTTTAGGTTGCCATGCTTGCCGCTGTTGGATTCCTTGTTGGAGAGGCTGTTGAAGGAAAGTCTTTTCTGTGGGATGCCTCTATCACTGGACCTGCTATCAACCACCTGCCTCAGGTACCCCCAATCTTGTGGGTCTTCCTTGGAGCTGGAATTGCCAAGGCTGAATCTGTCCGTGCTGAGATTGGATGGGTTGAACCCAAGAATGTCCCTGTTGACCAACCAGGAAAGATCCGTTCTGAGTATACCCCTGGTGACCTTGGATTTGACCCTCTTGGCTTGAAGCCTGAGGACCCAGAAGAGTTTGAGCTCATGCAGACCAAGGAACTCCAAAATGGCCGCCTTGCTATGCTTGCTGCTGCAGGATTCCTTGCTCAGGAATTGGTTGATGGAAAGGGAATTATTGAGCATTTCTCCAGCTAAGTTTAAGCAACAGGCTTACTGGTTTAGAAGCTTGTACATAGACATCTCTTAGTAAATCTTCAGCCTATTTGAAATCGATCCCTGTTGCGTACCAGTTATTTGAAATCGACCCCAGTTGCGTATCAGTATTTTTACGCCTAAGTGTCTTCCATTTTTTCTGCTGCATGGTACTATAGTAGATTACTTTTCTCCTCTGTCGCCCTGCTATGGTGAAGTTGTAATTTATTCTGAGGTGCGCCCTACGCTAAATCCTTTTTTTCTCGTATGAAGGGTGGACGTGAACCGCATCTTGCCTCCATTTGCGAAATAATGACGGTTATGACCAGCAGCGTCAATGTTTCGAATAAGAACAAAAAGATATCGGAGCATTTCTCGTAGGCTGATGTCATTATATACGACGACGGTGGCCAAGACTGAATCAGCAATCAGACTCTCACACGACAGGCAATTCTACAAGGTCCATAAAATAAATCACTTATTTTTGCAACAAGAAATCTTAATCCGTTCCTTTGCGCATTAAACTCTACAATGAAATTCGTCGCTGCATTCACCCTCCTCGCTACCTCTGTGTCTGCCTTTGGATCTTTCGGTACAAAGAAAGCTGGTCCCAAGCAAGTTGCCAAGCCCGTAAGTGTTTATCTTTCCATATCTTCCCTCCCTCGTTCTCTCAAATCTCTTCTGTGAATTTGCGAAATCTGACTTGAATTCGTATGACTTTCCTTAAAGGTCTTTTCTGTGGACACTATTCCTGGAGCCCTAGAGCCTGTTGGACTTTTCGACCCTCTTGGCTTTGCAGAAAAAGCTAATGAGGCAACATTAAAGAGATATAGGGAGGCTGAACTGACCCACGGACGAGTTTCTATGCTTGCTACAGTTGGATTCCTTGTTGGAGAAGCAGTGGAAGGAAAATCTTTTCTTTGGGATGCCTCTGTATCTGGTCCAGCCATCAGTCATCTTCCTCAGGTCCCACCTATTTTCTGGGTTCTTTTATCTTCGTCCATTTTAGCTTTTGAGCAAAAAAGAGCTGAGATTGGATGGGTTGAGCCAGAGAAGGTAAAATTTGATCAACCTGGAAAACTTCGAGAAAATTACATTCCAGGTAACTTGGGATTTGATCCTCTCGGCTTGAAACCTGAAGACCCAGAAGATTTTTTCATTATGCAGACAAAGGAGCTTCAAAATGGAAGACTAGCAATGCTTGCTGCAGCTGGGTTTCTTGCTCAGGAATTGGTGGATGGAAAGGGCATTGTTGAGCATTTCTCCAGCTAGAAGGGACACACATGTTTGCTCTGACTTGACCACAATTTGTAAGAGTCAATACGAGAGAGATCTGCAGGTGCCACTATGAGCTTTTAGATTGTGGTAAGATGTAGTGTACTTATTTAATACGTCAAAGAATACAATTTTTTTAGCGTTTGGTGGGCACAAGTTTGATGTCTTTGAGAGCTATTCCTCGTGCAGCAGCGTCGCGAGTCAAAGAAAGCGTGCAAGTAGTTACATCCGACAGCAGGTCCACTACCACTGGTTTCGATTCGTCCCACATTCCTTTTGTGTATTGCAGGTGTACTTTGTAACATGATTTGAGCTTACCTTGCACAAGCTCCCAACCAGAGTCGTTTATTACCGAGTGGGAGTTGTCTCCACCGTCAATGGTTACCTGCAATGGTGGCTTGACCTTGTCGTCGTGTACCGTAACAAAACGGCAGCTAAGCTGATACTTCCCTCCTAGTGGAGCGGACAGTGTATACTGTACACGCCCGTCTTGATTTAAAAGAACTTGCTTTCCACCAAGAAAACTGTCCATGACAACTACATTTGCGGAGGGCTTCGTCGTGTCAAAGCAAGCAGCTGGAATTAGAATTGTGCCATCGGCATAAGTGACGACTTTTTCGACGACACTTTGAGTGCGAAATTGGATCCGTTCCAGTTGAGGTGCCACTGACTTCCTGCATATGTCATATTTGTTCATAGTATATTGTTTTGCTAATCGCCTTCGCTGCATCAACGAAAGCGATCGCCACAATGCCTGGGGGTCGGCAAGGCACTTGCTATTCACCTGGCCTCTAGATTCTTCCAGCATGTCTGCAATCCATTCTAAAACCATGACTTTGCGCCCATACTCTACATTGGGCTTGGTTACGTCCGCGGAACATAGTTTGCGTGCTTGAGTTTCCAATTGAAAGTAGAGACCACACTGATCCTCCCACCAAGCATATGACATGGCGGCTCCTAAACACACCACCCATCCCTCACTGGGTGTCCACCTCGACATAGCGGCATGTCCTGGTTCTCGTACTCCCCAGGTGGGTATTCCAAAAGCTTTGCAAATGAATCTTCCCATCCAGGCCCGGGGTCCACACTCTCCACCACCCGACAATATTTGAGGAAAATCTAAATGGTCCGGATCGGTCCAATTGGGTTGTCCCGTGTAGGCCACGTCGGTTCGTACGATGCGACAATACCGCCATCGATCACTCAACAGCATCAGATCGGGACGGTAGTTCCTGAGCATCTGACGTCCCCACCCGAGTTGTTCGTCGGGCGCCACACTGTTAATGACCATACGAAGTTCCCACGCGCCGAATTCTGTCCCAAAGACGGGATCCAATTCACCAAACAAGTAGGCCTGCTCGTAGTGCAAGTATCGTTGAATAGGATCAGCGTACGTGTTCGTTTGGTGAAATAACGGAAGAGGATCTGCCAACTCGAGGGCCACCGCCAGTGCCAGTCGTTGCAACAACAAGGCCTTTGGATCATTGTCTCGGCAATCAACAGTACAAGTTGTTGTAGATGTTACGACGACATTATCAATGTGGGCCGACAACTTGGTATAAATCTCCAAGGCCTGTCCATACTTTCCGTGTCGAGCTCCTCCACTCAGGACCATTTCTTGTAGCAAAGGAAACTGTCGTTCGTCCTGCAGCAGCTGAAGAAACGTCTTGACATGATCCGGAGAGGTAGCTTCTTGGTTACAGTAGGCAGCCAGACCTTTGGGTGTTGCCATGACCAGAACATTAGTAACGATGAGCAGTCTTCGAGTGATTTCATCGATCTTGCTCGTAGTTTCTAACTCGTTCAGTAAGGGCAGAGCCTCTTGCAGTGCCTCGTCTGAGGCCTTGACCAAACTTGCTGCGGCATCCTTGACGGCCTGATTGGCCTTGTCCAGGGCGTCTTGATCAACTGGTTTATGTCGGGCTATATCATCTCGCTTTTTCGTTGCCTCTTCCTTTGATAAATTCTTGTCTTGCACGTTCTGACAGGCGGCCAAAAAGAACTTGGTGTGCGAAGGATCCAAACATTCTGAGATGGAGCTTTGAAGCTGTTTTGTATTCTGATCTAACCACTGTTGAAAAAAGGCTTCCGAGTACTTTTTCTGCGTCGATCCAAGCGAGCAATTGTCTTGATCTACCATGATGTCGACCGCTGGATTGATATGTTGGGAACTTGTTGAGAAGGGAGGATTTATAATAATACGAGTAATAGCCAGTTGTGAGGTAGATGATACACAGTACACAGTAGAATACGCAGAGAAACTATGGCGGACTGTGGAACACTACTGCAATGAGACTTGTCAACGAAGATTTTTCCTTTTGCGAGGTTTGACGACGCACACTCTTCCATTAGTATTGTCCTTCCTCCACCAGCGTTTGGCTTCCTCTGTCGCTGCCCCTTTTATTGTGCTCATGCTGGTGCTTGCCTCAAGGTAAGCACAGTGTTTACTGGTGGAAGTTTTTATGCAGAAGAATGATTGGTAAGAACGAAGCATCGCGAGATGGTGCATGTGCATGCCCAGGTGCCACGTCTCGACCATTGTCGAGAGGGGCGTTCGTTGTGTGGGATATGCAGCCATGACTTCAGTTGCTATTACAGAAGATAAAGTAAAACATGATAACAATTTCGAGCCCACTACAGCAGCGACCAAATGATATTAAATAAAGAACAAAAAGAAAAAAATCTTGTTGGGAATCGAAAATGGATTTTTCGTGTATAAAAAAATATATTTGGAGTAGTTTTATTACTCTTTCTTTTTGTTGTTGGAGTCTGAGACACCTCCGTTGGCATCCTTCTTCATTCCACGTTTGCGAGTGTTCTTCATGTCATTGAAAAAATAGTTAACCGTAAAGGACGTTGGCAAACAATAAAGGACGATCCATCCCAACAAAGCATGAACCCAAAAGGGAGACACAATATCCTGGGGATATCCGACCCACTTGATGGCACAGTCGACGTATTCCTTGGGAGAGGGCACGAGAAACGATTTGCGCATTTTGGCCAATTTGGTAGCCACAAAAAAGGGACTTTGACATTGGAACGTAATTCCCTGGTCAATATATTCGGCATTGAGGGACGTGGTAAATTTTTCGATAAATGCCTTGCAGGCACTGTATTCGGACAGAAGAGGCACGGCATAGTTACGGGCCGCTGCCGAACTCAAGTTGACCACGGTCCCCTTCTTTCGTTCTACCATACCCTTGAGAACCATTTCGGTCATCCACACGGTCGAGTCAATGTTCATGGTCATTAGGTGTTGCATTTCTTCCCGTGGCAATTCGTGGAAATAACGAGGATAACGGTAGCTAGCACCAACATTGTTGATCAAAACACCAATATCCATATCTTTCAATTCCTTTTCAATAGCACTGCGCGCTTTGGTGTCGAAGTTGGAATAATCGCACACGAGGTACTTAACCTCGATGCCATAGTTTTTGGCATCAATTTCTTTCTTGACATCTTGCAATTTGCTTTCGGTACGACTGATAATTACGAGATTCATTCCCATCTTGGCCAATTCAAAGGCGTACGCCTTACCGATACCATCCGTAGCGCCAGTAACAACAGCCCATGCTCCAAGTTTCTTCAAGTCTTTGGCGGGACGAAAAAATGTCATGTACGTGGAAAGGACAGCCTATTTGAATGTTAGAGGAATTGTGATGTGTTTGAAGTCGAAGTTTGAAAGGAAGGATAAAAGAAAGGTTCAGAAAAGGGACTGTCACATTGATCGGATAAACAAAAAAATTTGTACCATCGGACTTGATTTGTATTTTTTTGTGGTGAAGCACACCCTGCACTATTACATAATTTCATGTACATTATACAATATTCAACTCACCTTCTTCACGACAAGAGCCACTACAAAAGCTCCAATGGCCATACAGGTACCACCGAAAGGACCAGCTGCCATGGCAGAATTATAAAACGATAACATACTCTCCACTTTTGTCGTTAGTAAAGTGCAAGCCAAGAAAACAAAATAATTATGTTATGGGCAGTAATCGCTTATCTTAGTATGTACTCGAGTACGCGTGAAAGTTTGTGCATGTCATTTTCTCTCTCTTTGCTTTAACAGACGATAGGACCGAAAGAGGGTGGGTGGTCGGTCAGTGCTGCGAAACTAGTGACAGTGGAATGAAGTTGGTACTATGTACTCTAGTAGCTACTACTACTACTACTACAGAGTCGTAGTACGTACTAGCTACTACTCCCTATTAAAATTAGAACGGTACGTACTTAAGTACAGACGATTTCATCAGAATAATTGCCTACTGGGTGGGTGCAGGATTCTATGAATACTCTAGAGAACTCCGCTCCTTGCTTGTACGAGTACGAAATACTACGATAATATGGTCTTTCAAAGGACCATAAAGGAGACCACGTACAATCACTACTAAGTTCTACAGGGAGCACATCCCAACGATGCAAAACTGCTAAGTCCTGTGCACTAAAATCACAAGCGAGCTTTTAGGCTGCTTTTAACTAGAGTCAGGATGACATCACCGTACTGATCCTACTGCAATAATTCTTGCAGATGCACATAGTCTCTAAACCCACTTTTGAGTACACCAATCGATCCAGTTTGATGAGACCTATCATATACTTCATGAAAGCTAATGTGTAAGACTAATAGTTATTAAGTTATGGCCCATTAACTGATATTGGGTAAGCTGGCATGGAAATGGCTCCAGCTGACACACCGTTAACACGGTGTATCGCCACAAGTGTTCAATAAAATAATAACAAGCAAAAGAAAGGCACAAGTTGTGCCTTTTCATCATCATCGCGACTGAGATGATCATAGGCAGTACATGCTGTCTTGCCTCCACAATTCATCAACAAGCTCCTCTTTCTGCATCTTAGCCACTCCGGGAACCTTCACGGCATAGTAATACTTCAGCAAATCCATCAACTGCCTCTTTGAAAGTGCCAATAGATAGTTCTTTGTTGCATCTTCAATTGACAGCAATGAGGAACCACCATCCTCAACAGCAGCAGCAGCTGCAGATCGTTTCTTCATGAGTGCTTGGAGCTCTGGCATTTTAGCTTCTTGAATTGTTTTAAAGTCTTTAACAGCTTGCTTCTTCTTCTCCTGTCTTTCTGTTGCTTTGGCTGAAGCTTCTTCCCTCTTTCGTTGCTTCTCCACTTCCATTTCGGCACTAATTTCAGCCACAGAAGCAATGAGCTCGTTGTATTCCTTCAACGAACCCAAATGCTTCTTATTATTTAGACATCTTGCATAACTAGCAACATTACCAGACATGATATCGAGCCGTCGCTTTGCAATCTTGTTCATAGCTCCTGCTCCCTTGACATCGTACATGATGTATCCCTGCAAAACATTCTTGTAGGAGGGATTGAAAAGTGTCGTTTGATCTGCACTTACCTCTACATCCAATGCTGCTGCTGGCAACAACGACTTTGCTTTGTCCCAGTGCATCTGTGCTGCATGATTACACATGTGATCGAAAAGTTCCCTTGTACTTGAAGCCGACGTCAGTGTTGCTGGGCGCTTCTGTCTCTCCTCAATGAAGGCATCCAGGAGCATCTGTGGCTTGAAGCTGAAATAGTTTTCAAGTTTCTTGTTAGTAGAGTCCTCGTTGATGCCCGATGAGGACTCCCCCTCATTTTGTTGAAGCTGCTGCATCCTCTTCATATACTGCTCTTCTGTTGTGACAATAACCTTTGCATCTTCCTTTGCTGCAAGATAACATGCCCTGGTTTTGTGCATATCCTCTAATGGAACAAACTTTGTCAGCACGCGAATGTTGGTGGCACTCCATACTGTTGTCTCGTTATCTTCTGCTTCTTCTTTCATGTTATCTATAGCATCAACAAGACCCTGTCTTGCGACTACTGGCATACGCTTCCAAAAAGCAGGCATTGCATCAAACAAACCAAAGATATTGTCATCATAAAAGCTGTCACCAGATTGAAGAATTCCCTTATCTCGCAGTCTATCAAGCCAGTCTGCAAAGGATATACGAAACTTTGGATGACAATTAACTTTAATGAAAGACTTGACCCACGTCTCTCGCGAGACTTTCATCTGTGCATTTGCAGCAATCTTGATGAGGTGCCACTGCGTCATCTTGGACTTGAGTGTCTTCTTAATCTTAATCAAACTGCAGTTAAGGTGTCGTTTGTCTGCTCTTGCAACCAGTTGGTCGTACGCTTGGTTAACTTGGGAGCTGTCACCTTCTTCTTTGGTGATGAGGATCTTGTACTCTGTAAAGATCTTCAGTGCTTCGTGGACATTTACATGGGAGCCAAAGCCATCTAAAGTGAACATACACCACCATTCGGGATGGTCCTTGATGATAGGCATGGCTCTTATACCAGCACAAAGTTTAGGCACAACTTCAAGCCACACAACGTCTGTCATGTAAGCATTGTCGCACATTGCAATATAGGATCCTGTAGGCATACATTGATCATTTTCTAGACTCCTGGGGTTGAGGGAGCGATGGCAATCATTCTTCTTCCCCTTGGCCAGGAATATAAAAGGTCCTTGGTCGCCTGCAGCATTTCCACTGCGCAAACTTGTGATGGAAGATCGACAGTCATCTCTGATTGCCTCTGTCTTCTTTTTATGGGACGATGCAATCACCTTGATACTTCCGTCTCCATTAGCCATGAAACAGCTTTCGTCTATGTTGCCAACAAAATGATCACAGACATCCTGAAAGTCCACTCCAGTGCCATCAAAAGTATTTAGCCTGGACACCTCATTGAAGCACCAATCAAACGTAGAATGCCATCGCCACTGCTGCTCCATGGTAATGGCACTCCTCTTTGTTGTAGTGGCTTGAGCTGTCATAACTCTTCCACCCCTCTTCAATATAGTCAGACGTCCCTCCCTGATAAGGTAATCAAAGTGGTTTTTTGCTTTAACTTCATCAAACGTCTGCGAAATCTCAGTAATCAACTGGATCACTTCATGTCGTGTCATTGGATTGTTTCCATTGTCGCGTGACACAATAGCTTCTTGCAGAAACAAAACCTGGTTTGGAGACAGCAATGGTGGGTTCTTTGGCTTGCTGTCCTCCCAAAACTGCTCGTAAGACACTTCCTGGGTTGTTATGTTGTGTTTCTTTGCCGCGCATGCAAATCGTTTTGCATTGTCATGTACCGTGGTCAATGCAATTGGATTATACAACCCATCAATACTCTCTTGTAAATGTGCTGCATAGTCATGCACAGCCAGCTTCAGTGTAGACCACGTCTCTCTCTGTCGATAATTGAAACGCCTCACTCTTCCTTTCTTTGCTGCAGGAGGAGTTGGTTCCACAAGTGCAGGACCAGCAGGTCGTTTGTTGTTACCACGTCTGAAAAGGACATTATCTGATAAACGTCGTATGAGCTTTAATGTAGCTATGCATTATCCAGTAATTATTGTATATTATGCAGCTATTAGTAAACACTAGTTGGCTAAAACTTCAACGCATCTGAACTTTTCAAACACTATCCTTAATATTAGCTGACAAGTGTCAATATATGCGACAGTAATTAGAATTTCATATCCATCTTCAT
>Ga0100393_10002740_pt1 | contig 16954 bp, 17 predicted proteins | sample CryGeymeta201517_FD_81546 | JGI IMG/M metagenome (GOLD analysis project Ga0100393, IMG submission 81546) | Groundwater microbial communities from Crystal Geyser aquifers in Utah, USA - Crystal Geyser metaG 2015-17 | ecosystem: Environmental > Aquatic > Deep subsurface > Groundwater | place... | reverse complement strand
CGACGCGGTATTGTCACCAGGGAGTACACTAGATAAATCAATAGGCAACACACTATAATAAATAGAAAAGCAATAATTCCTGCACTGGTCTCTAAGGGTAAGTGGAAAATGTGCGCGAAAAGATAGACAATTTTTCCAAAAATTCGGTCCCACCATGGGAGCCCTTCCGGCATACTGTCTTCAGCCGCTTTCAACAAAGCATTCATTGTTCCCATATTTATCACCTCCTTAGTGATAATTTTTTAAAGGCTTTTCGCGTAGATTCCGTTCTGAAGTGCAACTTTCTGGTAAAATAAAGGATGAAAAAATACTGCCACTTGAGTCAGTTCGAACGGGACAGGATTCAGGCTCTGTTTGAGTCAAAAACAAAGCCGGCCGAGATCGCTAGAATCTTGGCCAGGTACAAGTCAACTGTCCTCCGGGAGTTAAAAAGGAATCGGAAAAAGGTCAAAGAAAAGGGTCGGACTGGTCCCTACCTGGCTTCCCTGGCCCAAAGAAAAGCTGATTTCAGAAGACTGGGCGCGAAATCCCAATGGAAAAAAATTAATCAAGACGACAACTTAAGAGAATACATTATCCAAGGACTAAAGAGATTCTGGTCTCCGGACGAGATTTCCGGCAGAATGAAATGGGAAAGACAGCCCTTTTGCGCTTCCAAGACCGCCATTTACGAATGGCTCTACAGCTCTTGGGCCCAGCAATACTGCGTTTATCTGTATTCGCGGAGATATAGGCCGAGAAAGAGACGCGAAAAGAAAACCGAAAGAATTCTAATTCCCAACCGGATCTCCGTTCATTCAAGGCCGGCCTCGGCTGCCTGGGAAATGGGTCACTATGAGGCGGACACCGTGGTTTCGGGACGGAAAACCGGCAGCCAGGCTGCTTTAACCGTTTTGTTTGAAAGGAGAGCAAAGTATATAGACTTCGGGAAGATTCCCAACTTAAAACCCGAGATTAACTCTCGGGTCCAAAAAGAAATGACGGATAAATTAACAACGGTCAACAGTTTAACTATGGACAACGGTCTGGAGAACCGGAACCACGAATCTCTGGGAATCCCTACCTTCTTTTGCGATCCCTACTCTTCCTGGCAGAAAGGCGGAATTGAAAACGCCAATAAGATGATTAGATGGTTCGTGCCTAAGGGAATGGATATAAGCAAATGCCCAAAAGAGTATTTAGAATGGGTTAAGCGGATTTTGGACAACAAGCCGCGCAAGTCCTTGAATTACAAGACGCCTTTAGAGATAATGATAGAAAACAATCTTTTGAAAGTTCCTTTTTCGTCATTAGAAATTAAAACGCCCGAAGTTGCACTTCGGGGGTGAATTTAGGTTCGCCTTGCTAATTAAATTATAGCATTCTCTAAAAAATTGTCAAGACTATACTTGATTTGGTTTTTCTAGTAAAATTAAAAGTGATATAATTAATCAAAAGAAGACGAAGAATTGATTGAATGAAAAATTTGATAACCAAAATTCAAGGATTGCCGGAATCAAAAAGAAAAATAATTTTTTGGATATTGGTGATTATTATTGCTTCAGTTTTACTTATTTTTAATATAAAAAATGCTCAAAATAGATTTAAAAATTTTAGACCTGAAAGATTTAAAGAAAAACTGCCGTTACCCAAAATAGAAATACCAAAGCTGCCAGAAGAAATATTAAAGATACCAAAGTAAGATGCCCAGTAATACAACTTCCAGTATTCTTGGTTAAACAACCCAAGAATATAAGGAAGTAATTCTGGGCAATGATAAAGATAACTAATTCAATATATCCAGTTGCTAAACCAAGAATAAATTAAGCTTTAGCTTCTGGAAGTTGATATACTGGGTATGCAATTTACCGTTCCAAAATTCATTGAAAGAGAGGCCAGAATAGCCGGACCTTTAACTTTTAAACAGTTGGTTATTTTTATTATTACCGCGGCTATTTGCTTTCTGCTTTATCGCCTGTTTCCTCGCACTATTTTTTTTATTTTCTCTATTTTATTAATACTTTTTAGTTTTTCTTTAGCCTTTCTAAAAATTGGCGGAAGACCGGCGTTGGCAATTTTCACCAATGCTTTAAGTTTTCTCTTTTCATCAAAAATTTTTATCTGGAAAAAAGGGGCAAAATCGGCTTTTTTAAAAAAACGGGAAATCAAAAAAGAGGAAAAGGAATTGCCGTTCAATATTATTAAAACTAATCAATTGAAAAGATTAAAAACAAAAATTGAAACCAAAGCAAAATAAATGGCCGAAATTACCACTCAACAATTTTTGGAAATAGAGGAAATCAAGCAAGGTTTAGTTATTCTAAGGGATAAATCCTTGAGAGGAATCTTGATGGTTTCTTCCCTTAACTTTGCTTTAAAATCGGAGGAAGAGCAAAATGCCATTATTTATCAATTTCAAAGTTTTTTAAATTCCTTAGATTTTTCAATCCAATTATTTGTTCAATCTCGGAGATTAAACATGACCGGTTATTTAGATAAATTAAAAGAATTGGAAGAAAAACAGGAAAATGAATTACTCAAGGTTCAGACTGCGGAATATAGAAAATTTGTCAGCGGTTTATTGGCTGAAGGGATAATAATGACCAAGAATTTTTTTGTTGTTGTCCCCTTTACCCTGATTGAAATTCCCGGAATGGGAAAAAAAGAAAGGAAAGGAATCTCAGTTTTAACCGAAGAACAATTCCAAAGGGCAAAATTTCAAATTTTACAGAGAATGGAATTTGTGGCTTTGGGTCTAAAAAGATGCGGTCTCCAGGCTGCTCCCTTGAATACTTCTGAGTTAATTGAACTCTTCTGGAGTTTGTATCATCCAGAAGAAGCCGAGGTTGGATATTTCCCGGAAATCCTTCCGGAGTTTCTAATTTGAAGAAGGATTACTTCTTTGTCGATATATGAAATTACCATTCTGGAAAAAAAAGGAAGAAATTCCAAAAAAAATCTTTGAAACCGAATTAATAACGATAAAAGATATTATTGCCCCTTCCTCGATTGTTTTAAATCCCGACAACTTAAAATTGGGGAAAAGATTCGCCAAGTCCTTTTTCATTTTTTCTTACCCTCGTTATCTTTCCTCGGCCTGGCTTTCTCCAATCATCAATTCAGAAATTCCCATGGATATCTCTATCCATATCCATTCCTTTTCCAGCGAAGTAATGTTAAAAAAACTGATGAAGAAAGTGACTGAAGTTGTTTCAGAAATTTCTGAAAGGGAAGAAAAAGGACTGATTAGAGATATAGAATTAGAAACCGGTTATAGAGATTTGGAAGAATTGAGAGAAAGACTGCAAACCGCCCAAGAAAAGATGTTTAAAATTGGACTTTATATAACAGCTTATGGAAACTCAGAAAAGGAATTAAAAGAAATTGAAACAACATTAAGATCAATTTTAGAAGCCAGGCTCATTTACATCAAACCCAGCCTTTACCAACAAAGGGAAGGATTCATTTCGTCGGCTCCTTACGGTTTAGACCAACTTCAAGTCCACACCGCCATAAACACTGCTCCCCTTTCTTCAACCTTTCCTTTCGTCTCATTCGATTTAAGTTCTAATGAAGGAATTTTATATGGAATAAATCGTCATAATAATTCTCTGATTTTATTTGATAGATTTTCTTTAGAAAATGCCAACGAGGTTCTTTTTGGCAAAGCCGGCTCCGGAAAAAGCTATTGCATTAAATTAGAAATTTTGCGCTCATTAATGTTAGGAGTTGACGTAATTGTTTTGGACCCGGAAAATGAGTACCAAACCCTATCTGATGCCGTTGCTGGTTCCTTCTTTAATATCTCTTTAGCCAGTCCAAACCATATTAATCCTTTTGATTTGCCTATTCCCAGAGAAGATGAAAAAGCCGAAGATGTTTTAAGGTCAAACATTATTAATTTGGTGGGATTACTAAGAATTATGTTGGGCAGTTTAACTCCGGAAGAAGACGCAATTATAGATACAGCCATAGCGGAAACCTATGCGGCTAAAGATATTACCCCGGAAACCGACCCGGCGACCTGGCAAGAGCGAATTCCTCTAATGGAAGATTTTGAAGAGGTTTTAGAAGGGATGGAGGGAACCGAATCTCTAGTCAGAAGAGTAAGAAAATTTACCAAAGGAACCTATGCCCAATTTTTCAATCAGCCAACCAATATTTCAATGGATAAATCTTTTGTCGTTTTTGGAATAAGAGATTTAGAGGATGAATTAAGACCGATGGCGATGTTTGTTATTATGAGATATATCTGGAACAAGGTCAGGTCAGAATTAAAAAAGAGAATTTTAGTCATCGATGAGGCCTGGTGGATAATGAAAACCGAAGATGGCGCCTCATTTTTGTATGGAATGTGCAAAAGGGCCAGAAAATATTGGTTAGGGGTGACAACAATTACTCAGGATGTCAATGATTTTATGAAATCTTCTTATGGTCAGCCAATTATTACTAATTCTTCTTTGCAAATTTTAATGAAACAATCACCGGCCACAATAGACATTGTCCAAAAAAACTTCAATTTAACCGAGGAAGAAAAATATTTATTATTGGAAACAGAAATTGGTGAAGGAATTTTCTTTGCCGGCCAAAAACAGGTGGTGATGAAAGTTATCGCCTCTTATATCGAAGACCAAATTGTTACCACCTCCCCGGAAGAAATTGCTAAAATAAAAATGGCTAAGGCCATTTAATTAAATTATGGAATTTGATAAAATAATAATGCTTATTATCGCTATACTTTTAGATCTTTTTGGATTGCTTTTTTTTATTTTGAGTTTTTTTGGCGTAGGAATTGCCATTTCTTTTTTGCCGGATGTAATTGGCGGATTGACAATCGGACTTTGGTCCTTATTGAAAAAAGGAGGAACAGCCGGAATACAAAAAGGAGTAATGAAAAAAGCTCTAAAGTATGGGATAGCCCAAATAACAGAATTGATTCCCTTTTTAGGAGACATTTCTCCTTCCTGGACAATCTTAGTTCTAACTTCTTAATATGCAAAAAATAAAAAAAATTATTTTCTTCTTCTCTCTATTTTTTCTTACTATTCCTTTAATTTGCCTTTCAGCGGTAGCGGATGGGGGGGGTGGTGGTACTGGGGGAGGTGCTGGCGGTACTACCCCTCTTGATACTACCGCTATAACTTGCCTTGGGAATATCAGTTCAGCAAACAGTATTCCAGATATAATTGGCTGTCTCTATAATAGCGTCGTTGCCCTTTCCGGAATTTGTGCCCTTTTAATGATTATTATCGGAGGATTCGAATGGTTAATTTCAGCGGGAAATGTCGGCCGAATTGGTTCAGCCAAAGAGAAAATCTCTTCCGCTATTATTGGTTTATTAATTGTCCTTGCTTCTTATTTGATATTAACGGTTATAGGAATTAATCCTTAAGGCTCAGGCTTTATCACCACTTTTCTTTCGGGTTCGGAGCCAATGCTTTCGGTAGTCACGTCTGACCTCCCGGCCAATTCTAAATGAATAATCCTTCTCTCATAAGCTGACATTGAGGGAAGGATTTTTTCTTTTTTAGTCAGGGCTACTTCATCGGCTAAAGAGCGAGCCGTTTCTTTTAAATAGTCGAGTTTTTTCTTTTTATAATCATTGATATCTAAATCAATATAAAAATTTTCTTTAATTTTTCTTCTGAGAATTGCTTTTAAAAGGTGCTGAATCTCAAAGAGAGTTTGGCCACCTTGGCCAATTAAAATTTGGGGCTCTTCAGTTTTTAAATTAATAGGCAAGGTTAAGTCCCTTTGAGGTAAAAACTCAATTTCAACCTCAAGAGTAGTTTTTTCAAAAAACTCTTTTATTGTCTTTTTTATTTCTTCTAATTGCTCTTGGGGAATCATATTTTTTTGAAAATAAGGTATTGTTGGACCAAAGAAAATAAAGAAGTAGTTATCCAGTAAAGAGCGATGGCGGCTGGCAGTTTCCAAAGAATAAAAACGGTGAAAACTGGAAAAAAATAGAGCATTTCTTTTTGAAATATATTTGAGAACCGGGACATTTGGTCTGGTTTTTTATCCGGCCCCGCCTCGAATTTACCGGCCCCGTAGGAAGCTTGCTTTCCTTTGGGGTTCTGAGGTGCAGTCTGGGAAATGATTTTTTTTGATTGGAAAAATTGGGTAACACCAGCTAAGACGGCTAAAATTAACGAAGCTTCGCCAAGATTAATCAGTCCTAAAAAGCTCGGGTTGATGCCTCCGGGTTGAGAGACAAAACTATAGAGATTAGTTATGGATTCTGGCCGCAGCCCCTTCCAAAATACCTGGTAGAGAGCAATTAAAATTGGCAATTGAATCAAAAGGGGTAACAAGCCACCCAAAGGATTAATTTTCTCCTTTCGATAAAGTGAAATTAATTCTTTGGTCTGTCTTTCTTTATCGTCCTTATATTGAGCTTGAAGTTCTTGGATTTTAGGTTGGAGATTAGTCAAAACTTTTTGAGACCTAAAGGATTGAGCCCTAAAAGGATAAATAATCAAATTAGTCAAAATGGTTAACAAAATAACCGCTACTCCAAAATCATGACCGGGTATTAATTGGTAAAATATTACCAGGGCATTAAATAGCGGTCGATATAGTATTGTCTGAAAAACCTCAATAATGAAATTCATAAAATTTTTGCTCTTTTAAACAATTTTTCAATAGTTTCGTCAATCTTCCCAAAATCCTTTTTTTCTATCTCGGGCAAGGTGAGTAATATACAATCTGACCTTTTTTTTAATTTCCCAATTTTTAATCTCACTGATTCGGAGATTCTTCTTTTAACTTTATTCCGTAAAGTGGCTTTTTTTGAAATTTTTTTGGAGACGACAAAACCAAAACGAATTTGACCTAATTTATTCTCAATAATTTTAAATATTAAGAAATCTTCTTTAAAACTTCTTCCTCTTTTAAAAACATTTTCAAAATCTTTTTTTTTAGTTAACCTATTTTTTTTAGGAAGCATCTTTTTAAACTGTCGTAAGTTTCCAACGACCTTTTCTTCTCCTCTGAGCCAAAACCCTTCTTCCGGCTTTAGTTATTTTTCTTTTCAAAAATCCGTGGGTCTTTTTTCTCTTCTTTTTTTTAGGTTGGTAAGTGATTGACATATTTTATATCTTATAATTTTATTTAAAACTCGTCAATTCACAGGTTTTACCCAAATTATTAACAGAATTAAGGCTTTTCGCCTGATTTTACATTCTCTTGACTTCTATAGTATAATTAAATAAGTTATAATATCCAAATTTCATGGTCAATGAAGAACTCTGGCAAGCAGTTTTAGCCCAAATTCAATTAAATATCTCATCAGCTAATTTCGCTACCTGGTTTAAAAATACCCAGATTACCAGTCAGAAAGATGGGGTAGTTTTTATCTCAGTACCAAATTCCTTTGTTAAGGAATGGCTGGAACAAAAATACAATAAAATCATCGTTAAAATTTTACGCAACCTAGATAAAGATATAAAAGACGTAAGATATGAGACTGGGAAATCCGGTCTAAAAGTTTTTAAAAAAATTCCTTCGGTTATTTCTGAAGAGGGTCAATTAGAGTTTCGGGAGTTTAAAATTGATAGCGAGACGAATCTCAATCCCCGGTATACTTTTGATACATTTGTGGTTGGTCCTTTCAATGAATTAGCTCAGGCAGCGGCTTCAGCGGTAGTAAAAAGCCCTGGCCAAGTTTATAATCCTTTTTTTGTCTACGGTGGGGTAGGATTAGGTAAAACTCATCTCTTGGAAGCAATTGGTAATGAAATAGTTAAAAATTTTCCTCAAAAGAAGGTCAAATATATTCCAACTGAGAAATTTGTTTCGGAAGTAATTTCTTCAATAAGAAACCACCAAATCGAAGAACTAAAATCAACCTATCAGACAATTGATGTTTTAATTATTGATGATGTCCAATTTTTGGCCGGGAAAGAAAAAACTCAAGAAGAATTTTTTTACCTTTTTAATAGTTTATATGAAAAAAACAAACAAATTATTCTTTCTTCCGACCGCCAACCGAAGGCTATTGCAACCTTGACTGAAAGACTAAAATCTCGTTTTGAAGGCGGAATGATAACTGATATATCTTTTCCGGATTTTGAAACCAGGCTCGCAATTCTGAAAGCAAAATGCCAAGAAAGAAAAACTAACTTTCCCGGAGAAATTTTAGATTATATCGCTTCTAATATCCAAAAAAATATTAGAGAGTTAGAAGGGGCTTTAAATATTTTGATTACTTATCAAAAACTAAATAGCTCCGTTCCCGAACTTAAAACAGTCAAATCTTTGCTTTCGAATTTAACTTCTTCTCCGGCTAAGATAGTAAATGCCAAAAAAATAATCAAAGCCGTAAGTGAGTTTTTCGATTTGAAAGAGAGGGATTTAATCTCTTCTTCTCGGAAAAAAGAAATAGTCAGACCAAGACAGATAACTATGTATTTATTAAGAGAAGAGTTAAAAGGTTCTTTCCCTTTTATTGGTAGGAAATTAGGAGGTAAGGACCATACCACGGCCATTCACGCCTATAAAAAAATTTCTAAAGAACTGGAACAAAACGAGGGTTTACTTGAGGAAATCAATTTGATTAAACAGAGAGTTTTAAGTGAATAAAAATTGAAATTTAGAAATTCAGTAAGAATTCAGTAATAACTCTCAATTAACCCCCATCTTATTTAAGAAAAAAAACGAGCTTATCCACCTAAACAACAACAATAATAAATATAATAATAACTATAATAACTATGAAAATAACTATTTTAAAAGAGAAATTAAAAGAAGGTATAAATTTTGTTGAAAAAATTTCTCAAAAAACTTTTACCTTACCAATTTTACAAAATACACTCTTTAAAACAGAGAAAAATTTTCTAAAATTATCCACTACTAATTTAGAATCAGGAACTACTTGGTGGAACCTGGTGAAAGTAGAAGAAGAAGGTCAGATTTGTATTCCGACTAGGTTTTTTTCCGGTTTTATTAATTCACTTCCAAATAAACCAATTAATTTAGAAGTAAAAGATTTAGTTTTATCTTTAGAATGCGAAAACTATAAAACAAAAATTAAAGGATTTAATCCAGAGGAATTTCCGATAATTCCGTCGATAAAAGAAGGAGAAGTATTAAGTGTTGATTGTTTTAGTTTTTGCCAAGCTCTTAATCAGGTTTTAGATATTCCTTCATCCTCTTTAGTTAGGCCGGAAATCTCTGGAATCTTTTTATCTTTCCAGTCAGATTTAGTAAAAATAGTGGCTACCGACAGTTTTCGCTTAGCTGAGAGAAAAATTTTTTTAAAGACTAATCTTTCTAAAGAATATTCTTTAATTTTACCTCAAACAGCTTGCCGAGAAATTGTTAGTATTTTTGGAGACAAAGAAGGAGAATTAAAAATCTATTTTTCCCCAAATCAGATTTGGTTAGAATATATGATGGTTGAAATTTCCCATCCCCAACTTCAATTTACTTCTCGATTAATTGAGGGTGAGTACCCTAATTATCAAGAAATAATCCCTAAGAAATTCGAAACCCATCTTACCTTGTCAAAAGAAGAATTTTTAAACCAGATTAAAACCGCCAGTCTTTTTAGTGGAAAAATTAGTGAGGTGAAATTAAAAATTGATCCCAAAAAAGGAGTGGTGGAAATTTTAAGTCAAAGTCCTGATTTAGGAGAGTATAATAGTTTTTTGAAAGGGAAAATTGAAGGTAGAGAGGTATCAATTTCTTTTAATCACCGTTTCTTGATTGATGGAATTTCAGAAATAAAGACAAAAGAATTAATTTTTGAAATAACAAACGAAGAAGGACCATCCGTTTTAAAACCCACCGATCTCGAGGATTATCTTTATATCATAATGCCAATTAAAAACCCTTAATTCTAATATTCGTAAATTCGTATCTATTCGTTATTCAAAGGTGGCAAAAAATTCTCTTTTGGATATTTTGGCAAAGTTTTCTCTAAAAACTCGTGGAAAATTGGGCCAGCTAAAACAACCCCTGGTTCTTTTGCCATAGGCGCATTATTGTTATTTCCCACCCATATCCCAACCGCGAGAGAAGGGGTATAACCGATTGTCCAGCCATCTCTATAATTTTGGGTTGTTCCGGTTTTAACAGCCACCGGCTCATTCTCAAAATATAAAGGTGACTTCCAACCAAATAGCGGAGCCCGAGCCTCATTATCTGATAAAATATCATTTATCATTCTCGCGACATTTTTTTCTAAAACCCTTTTCGGTGTTTTTTTATTTTCCTCAATAATATTTCCTGAATAATCTTCAATTTTTAAAATCGCAACCGGTGAAACTCTTAAACCATCATTGGCAAAAACTCCATAAGCCGAAGTGATTTCTAATAGATTTACCTCTTTACCACCCAAAACAATAGAAGGACCATAAGGAGGCTCTAAAGTTGTAATTCCACAATCTTGGGCAGTTTTAATACTATCTTCCAAACCGGCTAAATATAGAAGGACCTTTACTGACGGGATATTCAAAGATTGGGCTAAGGATTGCCTGAGATTTACCGGTCCTCGAAAAAGCCCATCATAGTTTTGGGGACTATATTCTTTACCGCCCCAAATTCCAAAATTGGTTGGCAAATCTTCAACAATTGTTTTATCATCGTAGCCTTTTTTAAAAGCTGTGGCATAAACAAATGGTTTAAGAGCTGAGCCTGGTTGCCGACCGGGATTTTCTTTTGTACCCGTTACCACATTAAATTGAGGATCGAATAAACAATTTACTCCCGACTGGCAACTTTCTGGCTCAGAAGTCGCATAATAATCTCCAGTCCCCACGGTCATTGCTAAAATTTCACCAGTTTTTGGCGAGATTGCCACTAAACCGGCATTATGGGCATTATATCTTTTATTTTTCTCAACCCCTTTTTTCATCACGTCTTGGGCAATTTCTTGCATTTCCCAATCCAAAGTTGTATAAATTTTTAACCCCCTTTCCCTTAAAAATTCTTCTCCATATTTTTCTTCCAATTGTTGTTTGACCCATAAAGTAAAATAGGGGGCTTTAATTTCAACTTTCTTTTCAATAAATTTTATTTCTTCTTTTTTTGTCTCTTCGGCCTTCTCTTTTTCCAGGTATCCTTCCACTGTCATTCGATCTAAAACATAATCCTTCCTGGCTAAAAGTTCTTTTTTATTCTCTCCATAAGGGGAAAGTCGAGAAGGAGCCATAATTAAAGCAGTCAAAGTTGCCGCTTCAGCTAATGAAATTTCCGAAACGGGTTTTCCAAAATAGGTTTGGCTAGCCGCCTCGGCTCCGTAGGTATTTTGGCCGAAGGGAATTTGATTTAAATACCATTCTAAAATCTGATCTTTTGAATATCTCCTATCTAATTCCAGAGCCAAAATTATTTCCCTAATTTTCCTTTGAGCAGTTTTTTCGGTTGAGAAAAAGGTTGACCTTATCAATTGCTGGGGGATAGTTGAACCACCATAAGTTGGTTTTCCAATTTTCAAATCTTCGAAAATTGCTCTCAAGACTCCCTTTAAATCAACTCCGAAATGGTGGTAAAAATTTGAATCCTCGGCTGAAATCACTGCCTGTTTTAAATATTCAGGTATATTTTTTAAAGGAACCCAGGTTCTTTTTTCTTCACCATAGATTTCATATAAAACAATTTGGCCAGTTCTATCATAAATTTTCGATGACTGAATAAGCCGTCTTTCAGTAAAAACTTCGGGTCTGGGAAGGTCCTTGGCATAATAGATAAATAGAAAAAAGGGGGAGAAAATAAAAAACAAAAAAAGAAAAGACAGAAATTTAAAAATTTTATTTAATTTTCCTTTGGGCATTTTTACAATTCCCCATTTTTATTATAAGATTAAAATAGATGAAAATAAACCCCCACACCAAAAATTCATATTTTAAAAATCGTACAAAACACGGTCTCTCTTTTGGTGTGGGGGTAAATAGTGATTCCAAAAAAATTAAAGAGATTTTAACTCGGGGAGTGGAAGAGGTTATAAACCTAGACCATTTAAGAAAAAGACTTCTTTCTGGCCGAGTTCTTAGAATTAAACATGGGATTGATCCAACTGGTCCCCAAATTCATATTGGAAGAGCAGTCCAACTTTGGAAATTAAAAGATTTTCAGGAATTGGGGCATAAAATCATTCTGATTATCGGGGATTTTACTGCCCAAATTGGAGATGCCTCGGACAAACAGGCAATGCGTCGACCGTTGACAACAAAGGAGGTCAAAGAAAATATGAAGGACTACATCAAACAGATAGGTAAAATTCTCGATATAACAAAAGTTGAGTTTCACTATAACAGCGAATGGCTCAACAAACTAACAGCTAAAGAATTGCTTAATTTAGCTATGAATTTTACTGCCCAACAAACAATTCAAAGAAGAAACTTTAAAGAAAGATGGGAGGCGGGTAAACCAATTGGTCTTCACGAGCTGGATTATCCTTTATTACAAGGATACGATTCGGTGCAGGTTAAAGCTGATGTCGAGTTGGGCGGTTTTGACCAATTATTTAATTTAAAGGTTGCTAGAGATATTCAGAAAATATTTAGTCAGGAACCCCAGGATATTATGACTTTAAAAATGCTTTTTGGACCCGATGGTCGGAAAATGTCAACGAGTTGGGGAAATGTTATAAACATAACCGACAAACCAGAAGAACAATTTGGCAAAATAATGTCAATGAAAGATGAATTTATTTTGGATTATTTTGAGCTTTGCACAAGAAACCCTGCCGGAGAAATAAAAAATATGGGAAATAAGCTGAAATGTGGGCAGGTTAATCCTAATGATTTAAAAATAAAATTAGCGCGGGAGATTGTAAAAATGTATTACGGGGAGACAGCGGCTTTAAAAGCGGAAAGAGAATTCAAAATGGTTTTTAAAGAAAAAAAATTACCCTCAAAAATTCTTGGAGTTAGAATTAAAGAGGAGAAATTAAATATCCTTGAATTTTTAGTTAAAACAAAATTAGTCTCATCGAAATCTGAAGCCAAGAGATTGATTTTACAAAAAGGAGTGAAAATTGATGGAGAAATTCAGGGGAATTGGCAAAAAATTATCGGAATAAAAAAAGGAATAGTAATTCAGGTCGGCAAGAGGAGGTTTGTTAAGGTAATATAATTAAAACCCCCACCTTGAAGATGGGGGTTAAATTTTATTCTTCGACTTCTTCCTCTTCTTTCTCTTCTTCTTCTTTTGGTTCTTCCTCTTCTTCACCTGGTTCTTTTTCTTCTAAGAATTCATCTTCGTAAATCATAATTTCTAATATATGCGCTCGCTTCGCTCGCGCATAACGCGGATTTAAGCTGATTGATAATTTTACGCTGATTTACGCGGATAAATAAGGTATTCCTTTTTAATCAGCGTCTATCAGCGGTAGCTCGTTAATCAGCGTTTATCAGCGTTATCGGAATTTGGAAATTCCGATATAATAAATTAATTTTTAATTAATATTTTCACGACCTTTACCCTGTTAAATTCGCATACGCGACTATTTAACAGGGTGAACCCGCCAAAATTTTAGAAGACAAAATTTAAGCGGGTTTAGACGAAATATATTTCGCCTATAGAGGATTATAAATTTCCAAGAATAGTTGTCAAGTCCGTTAGAAATTTTCTAAATAGCTTATTTTATTTAGAAATTCACAAGTTTTCCACAACCTTATTGGATTTTGAACGTTTTTTCCTTAGTTTTATATTAATTTTTTCTTTTCGAAAACTTTTATCTTTTTTTGACCAGGCCCAAATTTCAACCGGGAGTTCTACCTTATATTTTTTAAGAAAACTAATTATCTTTTTTCTTCTTCCAGAAACATTAGGGAGGGTAGTCAATTGAATATTTTTTTTCTGTTTTCCTTTTAAAGCCAAAACATCTATAATTCCAAAAACATCGGTCTGTTTGTATTTTACTTTAGGAGCGTACCATACAATCCATTTGTCGCTCCTCAAAATTTCAATTGCTTTTTTTCTAATTTCAGCTTCCCTCATTCGATTTATGTTTTTAAGGCGAAGAGAACTTCGTTCTCTTCTTCATCTTCGCTTCCTTTTCACGGAAGCTTGATATTTGAATAGATTTCCTGCACCGATTCTGACTCATCTAAAGCTTCAAAAAGTTTTAGACAAGATTCTTTTTCTTTTTCTTTTAAATCAATCATTTCTTTTGGTTTCAAATCAAAACTAGTTGAATCAATTTTCACTCCTTTTTCTTCTAAATTTTTTTTCACTTTTTCTAAGTCTTTAATATTGGTATAAACATCCAAATCTTCACCATACCAATAAAGGTCTTCAGCCCCGGCCTCAATGACCAACAATTCCAATTCGTCATTTTTGGTTTTTGGGTTTTGGTTTTTGATATTGATTGTAATACAACCCTTTCTTTCAAACATCCATTTAATTGCGCCCTCCTGCACTAATTTTCCATTGTGTTGGTTTAAAATTTGTTTTATTTCATTTAAAGACCTATTTTTGTTATCGGTGATTCCTTCAATAATAATAGCAATACCTCCCGGTCCGTAGGCTTCATAAAGAACCTCTTCGAGTTTTTTCTCCGGAATTTCGCCGGTTGCTCGCTTTATCGCTCGTTCAATGTTCTCGTTTGGCATTCTAAACGAGTGGGCTGTTTCAATAGCTAATCGTAATTTCGAATTAGTTTCCGTATTTGGTCCCCCTTCTTTTACCGCAACCCAAATTACCCTGGCCATCTTTGAGAAAATTTGTCCTCTTTTTTGGTCAGTAATATTTTTCTGATGTCTTATAGTGCGCGCGTGTGAATGCCCACTCATATTGTTTTATTATATAGTTTTTTCATCTGTTTTTTAAGAGTTAAAATTATTACTCCTGAGAAAATGGCGATGGTAAAAGCGACCGAGAAAATTGGGAAAAAATTAATTTTATCTTCTGGGACCTGCTTGCCAATTGCTGCTAATCCCTGTTCCGGTTTAATTTTCTCTTTTACCTCCTCTTTCGGAATGTTTTCCCCAATTTTTTCTTTCAAAACCTCAGTTTCTTTTTCTTCTTTCGGAATTATATTGGCTTTTCCGGGAGTTAAAACAGTGCTCCAAGTCCAATCTGAATCAATTCTGTTATATGATTGATCCAGAGGAGCTTTTTCATAGCTGACTGAATCAATTATTTTTCCATCAGGTTGAATGAGATTTAAACCATCGCCATCATTATTTAAAGTGATTTTAGTAGTCGGTCGGAAAAGAACTAAAAATCCATTTGGAGTAATTTTAGTTCCGGCTAGAAAAGTAAAGGTGGTAGTTTTTCCTTCAATATCAGTTATTTGCCAATTAGAAAGATCTATTTCAAAATTGTTTTGATTAAAAATTTCAATCCATTCTTCTTTCTCATCTTGGCCTTTGGGGGAGGGGAGAATTTCATTAATAATAATACCCAAAGGATATGTTATCTGTTGGGTTTGTTGGGGTTCGACTCCAACAGTCTTGGTAGTTTCTTCGGCTACTTGAGGTTTCTCGGGAAGTTGTTCTACTTGTTGAGTAACACTATTTTTAGCTCGCGGTGTTCCGCCAGAATTTTGGCTTGTTTGCCAATTGTTATCGGTTTTTCTTTCCATTGTTTTATATTCTGGTTTTCCGAGACCGGCAAACCAACCAGCAGAACAATTTACTTCTTCAATTACATTGTTTAAGTTATCGTATAATTTTAAATTTTCTCCACTATTTTCCAAAGCACTGGTGTAAATTTTATCAGCTGAAATTCCCGGTACCGTATCGTCATTTGTTCTTTCTAATAAATAAAAACCATTGGCGGGAATTGTCCCGGCTAGCGTGATTTTTGGCGTTCCATCTTGAGCAACTAACTGCCAGCCATCAAGATTTATGGGATTTTCAGTATTATTGTATAACTCCAGCCACTCATCATTTACCGAATTAGTGGTACCCATCCAAGCAATTTCGTTAATCACTACATCAAGAGGTTTTGTCGCCGCGGTGATTGAAGGGATTAAGATTAAAAACAAAGTAATAAACAGGGGACTTGACAAATTTTTCATAATTTGTTAAAATAAAAATTATCCCGGAGTCAAAAAAGGAATTTCTCTCAGTTCGGGTAACCTGGATTTCTGGGTTATTCCTCGGAGAAATTCTAAACTTAAGTCTGAAACTTATTATTTTTGGCTCCGGGATTTTGTTTACCCTGAGTTTACCGAAGGGTTATTCTCCCGTTACTCTTTCCACCTCTTCAACAGTGGTAATACCTTCTAAAACTTTAATCAATCCATCTTGTTTCATTGTTACCATTCCCTTTTCTATCACCTTTTTTCTCAAGGATGAAATTGAAGGTGAAGTTAAGATAAAATTTTCCATTTCATCGTCAACTAAAAAGGTCTCAAAAATTCCTAATCTCCCTCGGTAACCAGTAAAATTACAATCCTTGCAACCTTTAGCTTTTGGAATTTTTAACCCTGCCCTTAATTCAGGAATTTTGATATCTTTTGGAATTCCCCTAAGTTCTTTTTTTATCTTTTCTAAAATTGATGGCGGGGATTTTTCTATTTTTGAACACTCTTTACAAACCTTTCTGACTAACCTTTGAGCAATAACTATATTGATAGCCGGAGCAATATTTACCGGTTTTTCTCCTAAGGCTTGCAACCTGGCTATCGTACCCGCAGCATCGTTGGTGTGTAATGTAGTTAAAACCAAATGGCCGGTTAAAGCAGCTTGTAGGGCTATGGAAGCTGTTTCTAAATCTCTAATCTCTCCAACCAAAATTACATCCGGGTCTTGGCGCATAATTGATTTTAAACCGTTAGCAAAATCATATCCGGCTCTGGAATCAACTTGGGTTTGGGATATTCCTTCTAAATGATATTCAATTGGGTCTTCAATGGTGATGACTTTAATTTCTGGTTTTTGAATCTTTTTTAAAAAAGCATACAAAGTTGTAGTTTTACCTGAGCCGGTGGGTCCGGTCACAATAATCATTCCATTTGGTTTTTTAATTTCTTGATTAAAAATCTCTAACAAATCTTTTCTTAGGCCAAGAGTTT
>Ga0100393_10002713_pt1 | contig 17039 bp, 19 predicted proteins | sample CryGeymeta201517_FD_81546 | JGI IMG/M metagenome (GOLD analysis project Ga0100393, IMG submission 81546) | Groundwater microbial communities from Crystal Geyser aquifers in Utah, USA - Crystal Geyser metaG 2015-17 | ecosystem: Environmental > Aquatic > Deep subsurface > Groundwater | place... | reverse complement strand
TACACGAGAGTTCTTTCGGCCATAACGATGCCTGAAGTTTGTGAATCATATATTAGAAGACGTGCAGTTAGACATCTTGAAAAGAAAAGAATTGTTATATTTGCCGCGGGGACTGGTAATCCATATTTTACAACAGATACAGCCGCAGCGTTGAGAGCAAATGAAATTGACGCAGATGTAATTTTTAAAGCGACTAAAGTTGATGGAATTTACGATAAAGATCCAATGAAGCATGAAGATGCTGTCAAATTCGAAGAATTAGAGTATATTGATGTTCTAAATAGAGGAATTGGAGTGATGGACTCTGCTGCAATTTCTTTATGTATGGATAACGCGATGGAGATTATTGTTTTCAACATGTTTGAAAAAGGTAATATCGCTAAGGCCGTAGCAGGTGATAAAATAGGTACAAGAGTTTTTAAATAAGTAAGAGGTAATAAATGATTGAAGAAATAAAAAAAGAATTAGATCGTGGAATGTCTAAGGCTATTGAATCTTTAAAAAATCAATTATCAAAAGTAAGAACTGGTAGAGCTTCTGCAAATGTTCTTGATGGAGTAATGGTTGATTATTATGGTTCTCCAACTCCAGTGAAGCAAGTTGGACAAATATCAACACCGGAAGCAAGACTTCTTCAGATACAGCCATTTGATAAAACATTAATTTCAGAAATTGAGAAATCAATTATTAATGCAAATCTTGGATTGAATCCTTCAAATGATGGAAACCTAATTCGTATTCAGTTTCCAGCGTTAACTGAAGAGAGAAGAAAAGATCAAGTTAAAGAAATTAAGAAACTTGGCGAAGATGCAAAAATTGCAATTAGAAATATTAGAAGAGATGGAAATGATCAGGTGAAAAAATCTGAAAAAAATAAGGAAATCTCTGAAGACGATTCTAAAAAATTTCAAGCTGAGATTCAAACAGTTACTGATGGATTCATCAAAGATGTTGATAAGGTAATTGAAAGTAAAGAAAAAGAAGTACTAACAGTTTAATCATATATGATTGATTTTAAAGTCGACAAAATTAAAAATGTTGCCATCATTATGGATGGCAACGGTCGATGGGCAAAGCAACGTGCCCACGAAAGAGTCTGGGGTCACATCAGAGGGAGCTCTGTCGTCTCAAATATTGTCGAAGCAGCTGATGATGTTGGATTAAAATCTTTAACACTCTATGCTTTTTCAACTGAAAACTGGAGTCGTCCAGAATTCGAAGTTAAAACACTTTTCAAACTTCTCAAAAAATTTCTTCTCAAAGAGAGAGAAAGAATAATCAAAAATCAAATTCAGTTTAAAGTAATTGGAGATATTTCAAAGTTACCTGCAGCAACTATAAGTTTAGTTAAAGAACTCGAAGAGTTAACAGAAAACTTTAAAGGTCTTAAGCTATCTTTTGCGTTTGGATATGGTGGAAGAGATGAGATAGTAAAGGCCGTGAATAAGCTTGTGAGTGCAGGTGAAGAAGTAACAGAAGAATCGATTTCCAGATCATTATTTCATCCAGCGATTGGCGATATCGATCTTTTAATTAGAACAGGTGGAGATCAAAGAGTTTCTAATTTTCTTTTGTGGCAGATAGCCTATGCTGAGCTATACTTTACTAATACAAAGTGGCCTGAATTTAAGGATTGTGAATTTATCAAAATTCTTGAGACAGTTGAATGTCGCGAGCGAAGATTCGGAGCAATAGAAGAAGCGGAGAGTCTCGAATCAACAAAGTGTTTGGCAAAAACAAACCACAATCTCTACTAAAAGTGAGAAATTAATGACAAATACACAACAGCGAATAATTTCTGCGCTAGTGCTAGCTGCAATTGTTTGTACAATTATATATTCAGGAATATTTCAGACAATTATTTTTCTTGCTGTAACAGGAATCATTTGTGTGGACGAATTATTCTGTAACTTCATTAAGAAAAATAGATTTTCTTTGAATTATTTTATTACACAAGCCTTATTTGTTGCTCCATTTATATACCTTAATATTATCGATAAAAGTTTTGATTTAAATTTCATGCTTGTGAATAGTGGGCTCGTACTAAATACGATTTTATTGATTTATCTTTTTGGAACAAGGATAGACTCTCATGTGATGAAAAGCGCAATAAATAAATTTCCTTATATTGTCGCAATTTTATGCTTATTTCCTATTGCATCGTTAGCCTCATTACTCTTTTATGGGAAATGGGTTCAGATAATCGTAGTCATTTTGTTGATAAACTTTGGCATGGATACAGGTGCTTGGTTTTTTGGTAAAAACTTTGGAAAGCACAAGCTTTGGCCATCGGTTAGTCCTAATAAGACAATTGAAGGACTTGTTGGAGGAGCATTGTTTGCGGGGATAGTGGGAACAATTGCTTGGAATTTATTAGTAAGCTTTAATGGTGTAAAATACTTTGTATTATTTGTTGTTTTTGGGCTCTTGTCTCAAGTCGGAGATCTAGTGCAGTCAAAACTTAAAAGACAGTTTGGAATAAAGGATAGTTCCTCACTAATACCTGGTCATGGAGGAGTATACGATAGGATAGATAGTCTTATTTTTGTTGCTCCATTTTATGCCGCATTTATGAATTTTATAAATTTTTAAGGAAGAAAAACTATGTTAGAGAAAGTTGCAATATTTATTTTATTTCTTGGTCCTCTTGTTTTCTTTCATGAACTAGGACATTTTTTATTTGCTAGATTATTCGGTGTTCGTGTCGAGGTTTTTTCCATCGGATTTGGTCCGAAGATTTTAAAGTTCAAGAAGGGTTTTACTGAATATGCAGTCTCATTGATTCCACTTGGTGGCTATGTGAAAATGTTTGGTGATGATCCGTTAAATAGTAAAGATGTTCCAGAAAACTTGAGAAGGTACAGTTTTGTTTACAAAAGTAAGCTTGCTCGATTTTGGATAGTATTTGGTGGGCCATTAGCTAATTTTATTTTAGCATTTTTTATCTTTTTCACTCTATTTGTTTCAGGAGAAAAAGTTCCAGAAATTAAGATGGGAAATATTGAAAAGTCATCTGAGTTTTATCAGTTAGGTTTAAGGTCAGGAGATGTTCTAAAAAAAGTTAATGATAATGTTATTTCTTCTCCAAGTGATATCTTACTTGAGTCGGATGGGAAAATCAGGATACTTGAAGTTTCGCGTTTAGGAACACCTGTTGTGGTGAATCTTGATTTAACAGCAGATGATTTCTTTGAGAAAATGGCAGAATACCCACCTCTACTTATAAAACCAGTTTTAAAGTCAAGCTCAGGCGATTATTTTGCACTATCGAATGAGAAAACTTCAATTGATTGGACGACTTCTTTAGAAGAATTAGAGCTGACAACTGGTCAGATCTATCTACATAAACTGGCCAGTGAATCTGTACTTGAAGGGAAACCTGAATTGGATATTTCAACTCCAGCTGTTGAATTTGCACGTTCAAACTCTTCGATACATCAGTCGGTTGTCGAAAAGGATTTGTATCCAATAGATCTTGTCGTTAAGAGTGTAAATATGAACTCACCTGCGGACAAAGCAGGACTAAAGTCTGGTGACATTATAAAGAAAGTTCGTGGTGTTTCTGTTTTAAGTTTTGAATCACTACGAAAACTTGTTCAGGACTCAGATAGTAGTGGAGTAGAAGTCGAAGTGATTCGAGAAAGTACAATTTTAAAGAAAACGATAATTCCGGAAGTTAAAACCATTTCAGGGGCGACTGTAAAGCTTATTGGTGTCTATTCTTCTGGTATGTACGTTGGTGGAAAATATATTAATACTGAACCACTCTCTTTTGGACATGCAATTAAGAAGAGTTTCTCGAGAACAATTGAAAGTATTAAGAAAACTCTTGAAGGTTTTAAAAAATTAATTTTTGCGGAAACATCATTGAAAAATATTGGTGGACCACTTGCGATTGGAAAAGTAGCTTCTGACTCATTTAATACGAGTATGTCGTACTTTTTTCAGTTAATGGCATTAATATCAGTTAATCTTGGTGTTATTAATTTATTCCCAATTCCTGTTCTTGATGGTGGGCATATTATGTTCATTATTCTCGAAGTTGTGAATGGTGGACCTCTGTCTCGAAGAAAGTTGGAGATCGCACAACAATTTGGTTTATCTCTCCTTTTACTTTTAATGGTAGGAGCTTTATTTAACGACTTTATTAGATTTTTATAATGAACTACTTATATATCGACACTACAAATAATTTAACACTTGGACTTCTTGACTCAAATTTTGAATGGGTTGAGAAGGTTTTTTTTGAAACGAAGAGAACTTCTGAAATTATTCATGGTGAAATTCATCATCTATTACTAAAGCATGATATTACATTAAATGAGATCAAAGCTTATTTTACGATTTCTGGTCCTGGTTCTTATACAGGGATGAGAGTTTCAGAGGGAATTAATCAAGTCCTTGAACTCGAAGATAAGAAAATTTATAGCTTCCCTTCGTATTTATTCTGCGAACAACTTTGTGAAGTATGGGACTTTTGGTTTTATCCTGCTTTTAAAAATGAGATTTTTGTTCGCTCTCCTCGAGGGGAAGAAAAACTTGTTTCTTCAGAGGATTTCTTAGTTGATTATGTCGAGGCCAAGCTTAAGCTTGTAAGCTTTGGCCAAGACCTGAAGGGAGTTGAGTCGGTGTTTGACTCAGCGACATTACTGGATAAGTCGTGTTCAAAAGTATTTAGGTTAGTATTTGAAGCTGATATGCGTCATAAGCCATTCTATTTCAGGCCTTTAGATGTTGAATTTAGCAAAAGCAGCAAATGACAATTTGATTAGATATTGGTAATTTCATGAGATGAAATTATCTTATATGTCACGAACAGTGATGTTCTATTATGTAACCGCTCTCTTTCTTTCTTTAGTGATTGGTAGTTTTTTATTATTTCTAATAATTTCGATTGTTCTAGCATGTCATTTCTTCTTATATAGAAAAAAGGTTGTGTTCGATCATGAAGATCAAATTACAACACTTGGAACTGTCTATGCGCCGATAAGTGGTAAAGTTGTTGCCATTAAAAATGATGCGGCCGTAAAGATCATCACGATTAGAACTTCATTTATTGATAATTTTGGAATTTATCTTCCTATTACTTGTGAAGTAAAAAACTTAATAATGAATAAAGACTCCTATCTCTATCGCTTCTCGAGTGATGATGACTTTAAGCAAGACAGGGGGACAGTTCTCGAGCTTAAGGATAAGAAAAATAGAACTATTTCGATGAATTTTATTAGATACTTTAGTGGTAAGGCAGCTGACCTTGTCATTCTTCCGGGTGATCGTGGTAGAAGACAATCTGCAATAGGTTTTTTTCCGTTTGGTGGGGTGACAAAAGTTATTCTTCCTATAGGTTTTGAACTTGAAGTTACTGTTGGAAGTAGAGTTATATCGACCGAGACAATTGTTGCTCGTTTTAATGAAGAGGAAAATAAATGATTATCCAAGGACCAAAAAGAATAGCATTCTTTTTACCAAATACTTTCACGGCCCTTAATATGGCCTGTGGTTTTAGTTCGATTATATTTGCAATAAGAGGGCAGTTTTATATTGGCTCAATGATTCTTCTGCTTGGGGCCATCTTTGATATGGTTGATGGAAGAGTTGCTCGACTAACTGGGACTCAGTCAGCATTTGGAGAGCAATTTGATTCGATAAGTGATGTTATTTCATTTGGAATGGCGCCAGCGCTTTTGCTTTATATGAAGTTTTTTCTCGGTCTTGGCAGAGTGGGGCTGGTGATTTCATTTATCTACTTACTTTGTGGAGCAATGAGACTTGCGAGATTTAATGCAAATATTGATAGAGTATCTTCCGATTTCTTTCAAGGACTGCCAATTCCAGGTGCAGCTCTTGCTGTGATTGGCTTTGTGCTTTGTTCAACAGAATTAAACTTTGGTGCTTATTATCAATATATTGCAATTTTCTATTCTTTATTTTTTAGTTTTTTAATGATTTCAAATATTCCTTTTGCTTCATTTAAAGACTCTGAGTTTGTGAAAAAGAACAAAAAAAAGGTACTGGCATTAATATTTCTAACTTTTGCTCTTATTTTATTGCATGAGCAGTTTATGATTCTATGTGTCATGGTGATTTATGTAATATCATGTTTAGTATATGCATTTATCAAGCGCAAAGAGATGTCGAATATCTTTGATTGGAATGAGGATGATGAAGAAGAATAATTTCTTTCTAATATTAGCGGTATTTCTTTCTGTGTCGGTACTTGCCGATACAGACGTAGAACAGAATCTACCTGGTCAGATAACTGAATCTCCTTATGAAAGTTCAGAACTTTCAAATTCATCTCCCTATCTAGAGAATGGAATTAAGGAAAATCTTCTTGATAAAGTTGAAGGAACCACAGAAGTAGCCTCTGACGAATGGACAAAGAATTATGAAGTTAAAAGTGAAGGCTCTGAAAATTATCTTGAGTACCAAAATACTGAATTAGCTAAAGACTTATTTCAAAAAGCTGATTCACTAATTGCTTTTACTTACCTCTACGATACTTTCACATACAATTCAAAAGGTGATATTTTCGAAAGAACATTTCGAAATAAGGATTCTGCGAAATCTGTTCAAAGTGGATACTTTCTTTTGTCTTATCAAAGCATGTTTTATCGTGGAGCACTTGATTTCTTTTGGAAAACAAATGGAGGTCTCTCATTTAATACTGGAAGAGGACGATTCACTGATAACGGCGAACTTAGTCGAACAAGTTTTAATCTTTGGCTATTACCAGCTGACTTAATGATTGGAACAAAAATAAATCTAGGCCGCTATGTTGGACTAAGTGTATCAGGTGGGCCACTTGCCATTGGTGTAATTTTAAATCGTTCCGATAGAGAACAAGGTGACAGTGATAAGAATGTAAGACAAGTTTTAACTGGATATGCAGCAGAGGGAAGTTTAGATTTCTCTCTCTCTCAAATGGTTCCATCTTGGGCAATGTACCTTAAGACAAATAGTGAAGTTTCTGATTTCTCTTTGTCACTGACTGCTCGTATGATGGATGCATCTAATAGTAAATCAGATGAGTTCTCAATTTCAGGAACTTCAGTAGGGCTTGGATTTAAGTTTGAACTATTATAGGGCCACCGTTTCATACAAGGGGTCTTCATTTAATGGTTGGCAAAAACAACCAGATCATTCTTCTGTTCAAGGAGAAATTGAAAAAGTACTTTCGAAAATTTCAAACTCAGACATCGATAGTATCCAGGTTATAGGCTCAGGCCGAACTGATACAGGTGTTCATGCGCTTGGGCAGGTCATAAGGCTTGCTACACCGCTTAAAATTGAATGTGCAGCATTGAAAAAGGGAATGAATTCGCTTCTTCATAAAGACATTAAAGTAAAGAAGCTATCTCTGTGCACGGAGAGTTTTAACCCTGTTTTTGATGCAAGAGAAAAAGAGTATCATTATTACTTTTCAATCTCTAAGGATGTTAGTCCTCACTACCAAGACTTAATAACTTTTTTGAACTATGACGTGGATTTGGATTTAATGAATAAAGCATCTCGCCTCTTTGTTGGAGAACATGATTTCGAAAATTTTCGAACTGTTGGAACTCCAGTTAAGTCAACGGTTAGAAAAATAGTTGAGTGCAAAATAGAAAGAGTCGAACAAGAATTTCTTGATTTCCCTGAAGATGTTTTTGTATTAAAAATTAAGGGCAATGGCTTTTTAAAGCAGATGGTGAGACTTATCATTTCGAGTATATGGTCAGTTGGAGCATCGAGAAAATCTATTGATGACCTTAGGGAATATATGCTTACACATAATCCTCAAAAATTCGCACCTACCGCACCACCGCAAGGTTTATATTTAGTTCAAGTTAGTTATTAAAACTGCTTTTCATTGACTTTCATGGGTTTTTTCGATAGTTTTTCAGAGATTATTCTTAAAAATGAAGCAATGCAAGAAAGGACAGTGTAATGGCTTATAAAGTTGAAAATGTTAATGGATGCACTAAGAAATTTGTTTTTACTTTTGAAAACCTTGATTTAACAGAGCAAATCAAAGTAGCACTTAAGCAAAAGCAGAAAACAGTAAATATTAAAGGTTTTAGAAAAGGTAAGGCTCCTGTGGCAATGGTTGAAAAACTATACCGTCCACAAGTTGAATCTGATGCTCTAAACAACTTTTTACAAAAAGAACTATTTGAAGCAGTAGATAAAGAAGACGTAAGAATGGTTGGTTATCCAGCTCTTGAAAACGTTCAATATGACCAAGGTAAATCAGTGAGCTTTGATGCAGTTGTTGAAGTATTTCCAGCTGTTGAACTTAAAGATTACTCAAAGCTTTCTTTCACGAAAGACGCTGTAGAAGTTAAAGAAGAAGAAGTTGAGAATGTTAAGAATAACTATCTTGCTCCAAAAGCAGAGATGAAAGAGCTTGCTGATGCAAAAGCAAAACTAGCAAAAGGTCATTTCGCAGTATTTAACTTTGAAGGTGAAAAAGCTGACGGAGAAAAACCTGAGAATATGAAAGGTGAAGAGTATCTTTTAGAGATCGGTTCAGGACAGTTTATTCCTGGATTTGAAGACGGAATGATTGGTCTTAAGAAAGGTGATAAGAAAACTATCGAACTTACTTTTCCAGCTGACTACCACGTAGCTGACCTTAAAGAAGCGAATGTTAAGTTTCATGTTGAGCTTCTCGAAATTAAAGAAAGAGCTTATCCAGAATTTAACGATGAAATGGCTAAAGAGTTAGGTTTTGATTCTGTTGCGGACTTCCAAACAAAGACAAAAGAAAATTTAACAAAGCAAAAAGAAAGACAAGTTGAAGAAAAACTAAATCAAGAAATTCTTGAAAAACTTATAGCTGAAAACTCATTTGAAGTTCCAAAGGCTATGGTTGTTCAACAAGAAAACTACCTGAAGCAGGATTTAACAAATAATCTTAAGTCTCAAGGATTTTCTGAGGATATGCTAGGTGAGTATTTCTCAAAATGGGCAAGTGATTTAACAACAAAAGCAATTTTTCAAGTTAAGTCAGGTCTTATTTTAGATACTCTTGCTAAGAAATATAATATCGAAGCTACAGATGCTGACCTTGATGTTAAAATTGCTGAATCAGCAAAGTTAACAGGGCTTCAACCTGAGCAAGTAAAAGAATTCTACATGAAAGATGAGAAAATGAAGTCAAATCTTATGTATGCAATTAGAGAAGAAAAAACATTTAAGAAATTGGCAGAAGACGTTAAAATTAAATAAATATCAATTGCCTCAGGTATCTAGGTATCTGAGGCAACTTATCGAAATCAATCAGTTTAAGAAAAAATCAAGAAAATTAACTTCAGAATAACAGCAATTCGTTCGTAAAATACATCAGATAAGATTAATTTCCTTAATAGAGGCATAAATATGAGCTTAAGTGTACTGGTCGTAGATGACGAGAAGAAATTGACTGATATGATCGCTGAAGCTCTAAAGCAGTTTCCAATTTTTAAGACTGTAATTTGTTCTTATGATGGTCAAGATGCGATGAGAAAATTAACAAACCAGAAATTTGATATCGTATTATTAGATCTCTCGATGCCCAAGTTAGATGGTCTTGATGTCTTAAGCCATTTGAATGAAGAAGCAAAACTTGCAAGAACTAAAGTTATTATAATCTCTGGTGGTTTTACTCCTGAAAATATTTCAGAAGCAAAGAACTTCACAAATCACTTTCTTGCAAAGCCTTTTAAGATTGATGACTTAAAGTTAAAGATAGGACAGGTTGTAAAAGAGATCCAAAAACAAGTCGCTTGAAAATAGCGACCTATTTTTGGATTTGAGCTTTCATGAGTCTATCGAGTTCAATTCTGTTGTTACATAAAATCCAATCATTACCAGCGCCTCTTCCAACAGGCTTGAAAGCTTCTGTGTTAATTCGACCGGCATCATAGAGTTCCTCGTTTACGTGGACCTTTACAACCTCTCCTGTGATAATTTGACCACAGCCTGGCTGGTCGCCATAACTTATATGATCTCTGTACACACATTCAAAATGAATTGGACTTTCCTTAACACGTTTTGGTTTAACGATTTCAGAGTCGATCGGAGTTAGGCCTGAGTGGATAAATTCGTCTGATCCATAAGGTAGTTCCTGTGAACACGAATTAATCTTTGCAATAATATCTTCAGTAACAAAACTTATGACAAACTCTTTTTCTCGAAAAATATTTCGAGGGGTATCTTTCATTTCGCCTGTGGAGCTTTTAATCATCGGTGAAAATGCAATGATCATCGGTTTGGCACTAACAGCAGTAAAGAATGAAAATGGGGCGACGTTATTGCTACCATCTTCGTTCACCGTTGAAACCACAGCAATTGGTCGAGGTAGAATTGATCCGATTAGGAACTTGTAATTTTCTTGAAATGTTTTATTTGTATCAAAACTTAGCATTGTCTTCTCCTACATCCAGCTTTTCCAGTAGCTTTTATTTTCCACACTTGTAAACCATTCTGTTGGCTTAAGTGGATATCTTGCATCGATCATTACTGCATACTCGTCTGTATAGAGCTTATCGTCCCCGCTCTTAAATGCCTTTGGGTGTGGTCCATGATGAATCCCTTGTGGGTGGAATGTCAGGGCACCGGCATCAATATTATCTCGACTGAAGAAGTTTCCTTGGTGATAGAAGAGAACTTCATCGTAATCAATATTAGAATGATAAAAAGGTACTTTTAAGACTTTGTGCTTCTTATCTTCAAGAGGTCTTTCAACAAATGAGCAGATCACAAAGTTCTTTGCCACAAATGTTGTGTGTCCTGATGGTGGGATATGGTAACGGTGACTCATGATTGGGCAGTAGTCATAAATCGAAACCTTCCAAGGGTAAACAGAGCCTTTCCAGCCTTTGACATCAAGAGGATTGAATGGATACGTCACCTTTGTTATTTCCCCGAGTCTCTTAACTCTAACCACGTATTCATCGAGATCATTTTCAGATCCTAGTGCCGCTTCGGGATAGACCTTAGCGGTTTGGTCATAAAGTGCGTTTGGCCCAAGAATTCCTCGGGAGGGTTCTTCATATTCAGATGCAGATTCTATTTTTAAAACTTTTGATTTTTCTTCATAGAAGAACTTATATGTTGTGCCTCGTGGCATGACGATATAATCACCTTTAATAAATTCAAGATGACCATAGATAGATTCGACACGACCTCTCCCGTCATGAATAAAAAATAATTCATCATAATCTGCATTTCTAAAAAACATTCGCTTTGTTTTTGTAAAGTAGCCGATGCTAACAATGCAGTCAGAGTTTTTTAAAATTTCCTTATATGATTCTTTGATATCATTATGCGCAAATAGAGGAGGAAGAGATCTTGGCTTTAGTTCTCCTTCGATATTTGTCCAGTTTACAGGAGGATTTTCATGGTAGAGATGACTTACTCGACCAAAGAAGCCCTGACGTCCATGCTCTTCTTCGTATAGTCCCTCTGGAATATCGACGTGAGCTTGTTTTGTGTATGTCCCACTCGCTCTAAAGTTTTCCATTTCTAATTTCCTTATTTCCTATTTTATTTATTAAGTTTCCAATTCTTTCAACTTCGAGTTCGATGGTATCTCCTGGTTGAATCCACTTATCTAATTCAAGGCCACATCCCGTACCAACTGTACCGCTTCCAAAAAGATCACCAGGAAGAACCCACTCGTCTTGAGAGACGTGAGCAATCATTTGTGCCCAAGAAAAGTGTGAGTCTCCCGAAAAGCCACGAGACCAAAGCTCACCATTAATAGTTGCTTTCATTTCAAGATTTGGTTCAATAAAATCAAATTCATCAAAAGTTACAATGACAGGGCCAATGACTGAGCAGAAGTCTTTTCCTTTTGCTGGACCAAGTCTTATCGCCATTTCTTTCTTTTGAATATCGCGTGCTGAGATATCGTTAAGAATTGTAAATCCAAAAATATGAGAAGCTGCTTGATCTTCTTTTATATTCTTCCCTTCTTTTCCAATAATCATTCCTAGTTCTAATTCATAATCGAGAACATTGGTATAGCCAGGCCAGAGAACTTCTTCTTCTGGACCAATAAAGCCATGTGTCGGACCTTTGTAGTATGCAGGAATTTCGTACCAGGCTTCAGGGATTTTTTCACCACGTTTTTCAAAACCTTTTTTGACATGCTTTTCGTGGGCATAGAAATCACGATATGTCGTTATCTGGTCAATAGGTGACGCCAGTTTTACATCTCCAATATTTTCATAGTCAAAAACAATTGGTGTCCCATCTCTTAATTCAAGGTCACCAACTTTTTCGAGAAAAAGAAAGAGTCCATAAGTTTCACTTAGAAAATCGATTGGATCTTCCTTGAGGCGAAGAATTTGAGAGAGACTTGAAGGACAATTATAGTTTGCTCTTTCCCAAAAATTATACTTTCCTTCTCTTTCGTAGTCACATGCCCAAACGTAGTTAGCATCAATAACTCTGCCATCATCAGTTAAGATACCAAGCCTCGGTTCTGGTCTGATACTTGAGTTGTGGATGTAGCGACAAATTCTCATAGTTGGCTCCCATATAATTTTTGAAATTGAGGTAGAACTTCTTCCATGGCTTCATAGAAATGTCCCATCTCTTCTTTAGTCCCGATACTTATTCTAATGAACTCAGGCATCTCATTGGCCTTCAGTGGACGAATGATCACACCGTGGTTAAGAAGTGATTGATAGAGAAAGTCTGACGCTTCAGCGCTACCAGTTTTAATCGTCACAAAGTTAGTAACAGATGGAATTGGCTTAAAACCATTCTCTGTAAGATATGCAAAGAGTTCATCATACCTCTTGGTATTATTTTTTAATGTGCGCTCGAGATGTGGTTGATCTTCTAATGCTCCCACGGCACCTAATTGTCCAATTAAGTTTGGTTCAAACGGTAATTTCACTTTCGTGAGATATGAGATTAATTCTTCATGCCCAAAACCATAACCAACTCTGATTCCAGATAGCCCGTAAGCTTTAGAAAAAGTTCGAAGAGTTAAGACATTGTCATATCGGTAGTCCATTGAATCTGGATAGTCTTGCTTTCCAATGGCGAATTCGAAGTAAGCCTCGTCAAGGATGACTAAGACATGCTTTGGTACGTGTCTCATTAAAAAATCAAACTCTTCTTTTGAGATATAAGTACCAGTTGGATTATTAGGATTTGCGATATAGATAATTTTTGTCTTGTCCGTAATATTTTGGGCAAGAGCTGCTACATTGAAACGATAAGCATCATCAAGAGGAACAAGTTTTAGTTTCGCACCGGCCGATCGCGCAAGAATATAAAAACCGATGAATGTGTTTTCACAAGTAAGTACTTCGTCACCAGGTCTTAAAAAGGCACGTGCGATATAGCCCATGATACCTTCTGAGCCATTACCGAGAATAATATTTTCTCTTTTAAGATTATACATTTCTGCTAGTTTCGATTTTAAAGCAAAGGCATGCATGTCAGGATAGCGATGTAGTTCCCAAAGACCTTTTGTCATTTCTCGGATTGCAAATGGAGATGGTCCTAGAGGATTTTCATTACTTGCAAGCTTGCTAATTTTTGTTAAACCTTTTTCACGAGCAACTTCATCGATCGGTTTTCCGGCTTGATATGTTTGTAGTTCTTTTAAGTAATCTGGTACTAATTCTCTATTCATTAAGATGCTCCTATTTGCTTGTGAAGAATATCAATTTTAGTGTGATTTAGTCATTCAAAGATGCGTCATTTTATGGCTTTAAGTTATTGAAAATATTAGTATTAAAGCATTAAGATTTATATGAATAACACCGAAAAGATAGTGTACATGTAAAATAGTAATCACAAGTGAGATCAATGGAAGAGTTTGGGCGATTTACACAAGAGCATTATGACTTATTAGTGCCTGGTTTAAAGCTATTTAATAGTGGGGACTATTGGTTATGCCACGAAGAAGTTGAAGATTTATGGATGGATCATATTGGAGATAATGCTCGATATGTGTTTTGGGTAGTTATCCAAATTGCAACATCGCTCTATCATCTTGAAGATGAAAATATGGCCGGTGCTAGTGGAATGATAAATAAGGCCAAAAGAAAAATTGAGTTTATTGAAAAGAATCATGTTGAATCAAAAATTCTTGAAGATAAATTACAATGGTTTAAGGTAAAGAGTATCGTGATGGGAATACCAAGTAAGCCTAGCTTTTCAGATTTCAAGGAATTAGAAAATTTTAAATTTACCATTTGAGAGGAAATATGTTTTTAAAAATACCTTACCTATTTTTTAAATCTCTAGATATTATGAAATCCGACAAGAAGATTATCATGATTAGTATCGTTCCCGTTTTTATTGGGTTTGTTTGTTACTACTTTCTTGGAAGTTATGTTTTTGGTGATCTTTTTAAAATGGGAGAGCAATATATCTCTCAAAAGTTTCAAGTTGATGGTTGGGTGAGCACTTTATTATTTTCATTAATATCGATATTATTTGCTGTTTTAGTCAATTGGACATTCTTTATTTTTGTTTCAGTAATTGCAGCACCTTTTAACGATCTCATTAGTTCTCGGGTAGAAAAGAAATATAAGCCAAATAACGTGCTTCTTGATTCTGAGGGTTTCTTTAAGGGACTACCAAGAATTTTTAAGAATGAAGCTAAGAAGGTGGCTTTTGTGATATTGTTGTCAGTTGTAAATATTATCATCGGTTTTATTTTTCCACCAGTGAGTTTCTTAATCGGTGCACTTATTTTGGCTATTTCATTTATTGATTATTCATGGAGTCGAAATAATTTAGAATTTTCGGTTTGTTTTAAAAATATAAAAACAGGTTTTCTTTCTTATTTATTAGGTGGGATTATGTTTATGTTTTTGATTTCAATTCCAATCTTAAACTTATTCTTCCTTCCTTTTGCTGTCGTCTTTTTTACTGTTATTTACTGTGAATTGGAGCAGAAAAATGCTTAATTTTATAATCAGACTACATGGTCGAGAAGAGGAGATGGTTACCATCCTTCCTCTTCTTGAGACGATCGTAAATGCATCAGCTGATTATAGAGTTAATTTAATACTCGATGAAAAATATATTTATAATGCTAAATGGTTTAAAGAGCGAGTAGCGATTTTTAATATTCCAGAGGAAAAAGAAAAAAGCGTTTTTGGAGTTCACCACTTCGCTGCTAACTTACACGATGTCTTTAATGTTGATTACTTTATCGACTTCGTTTGTGACTTCCATTCGGCATTTATTGGTCTTGCATTTAAAGCAAAGAAGAGAATTGGACTTGCTGGAGGTCCTAAAAGTTATTTCTATACTAATTCGATGGAGTCATTCACCGGTCTATTCCCAGATGAAAAGAAGCTATCTGTTTTAAAATATATTGAAGAATTAAAAGATATAAAAATTAACAAGATCAGTGTCGAAACAAAGAAAGAATATCACCGAGTTTGTGTTGATCTGAGTCGATATCATGAGGAATTTTACCTGGAGAGGCTCGAGTTACTTTTACCTGAATTTGAAGAGATTGAAAAATTCTTCTATGTGCCTGCTCATCTTGAAGAAGAAATTGAAAATGATGATAGCGAAATTTTGAAACGACTTAAAGAGCAGGGAGTATTTTTTCAAACTCTGGATGATGAGATCATCGCAAAACTTGAAACTTTTGATCTGTGTATTTCGGCAAATCTTTTATTTGCTGAACTTGCACACTTGAAAGGATGTCGTTCACTGGTTATGAAGGATTTAGACTATCATTTCTCACCTTGTGGTTATATCGACAGCTCATTAATGCTGCTAAAATACGATGGTATTGATTTAGTACAGTATGGTATTGATGAACTAAAGAATTTGAGGGTTATCTCTGAAGTGTATGACTATATAATTAATTATTTCTCTTTAAGGCTCGAACCCTCCTAGCGGTAGGCAATTACCCTCTTGTCCCAAATAGAGAATGTTGATATTCTAGATATATGAGGTCTAATAAACAACCACCATCCATTGATACCTCTAAGATTCGTCAAGCAACTTTTGAGGATATCATTAGTCTTGCCAGAGTTCATGTTGATAGCTGGTGGGAAACATACAAAAATATTGTCTCAGAAAGTTATCTTTACTCTTTAAAATATTCAGATGGAGCTCAGAAATGGGCGAGATTCATTCCGCGTAAGGAAAAGAAGTCGGGAACACTTGTTATTACTGGTAATGACGGTGATGTCATTGGTTTTTGTGATTATGGTCCTGCAAGAGAGCATGAACACGGAATTGAGTGCGAGGTTTATGCGTTGTACTTGCTAAGAAAATATCATCGTCAAGGAATTGGCCAGGCACTATTTAATAGCGTTAAGAGCGAATTTAAGAGACTTGGAGTCAAGTCATTCTACGTTTGTGTTTTAACAGCAAATCCATTTAGAGACTTCTATTTTAAACTGGGTGGAGAGTTCATAAAATCTCAGCAAATAGATGTTGGAGACCGAGTTTTACAAGAAGACTTAATCTACTTCGAACTAGGGTAGTTACTTCCATGTAGCAATGTTAACTAATTTCTATAAAATAGTAGTGAAGCCTATGGAGGATGAATTGTTATCACTATTATTTACTATTTTATTTGGCCAAAGTGCCCAAGCACAAATTGCAAATCCTTCAATATTTTCAGAAATGAAGTCGATAAACCCTGCTGTTATCTCAGGTCGTAAACAAGGACAATTCACATTTATAGCATCTAAGGATGAATTAAAAACGGAGCAAGATACCAGTGCCTTACTTGGTGCGGGTGGATCAGAGACAAATCTTACCGAGATGACCCAGATCTCTGTTTTCCGTGGCGGTAAGGGATCGGGCATGACGACAGAATTTGGCTTTAAAATGGTCGATGGTAAGGTCAAGTCAACAGTTACTAATGCTGGGAAAGAGAATGTAACAGAGAGTGAAGCTTCAAGTATGGGACTACAATTAAACTATGGCTTTTCAGAGAGCTTTGGAATTGGGTTCTCTTTATCAACTTACAAGAGAGACTATACGACTAAATTTGAAGATTCCGGTACAACGTATGATTTGGAGTCCGTAATTGATACAAAATTTTTCTCCGTGAAGCCAGGATTTCG
>Ga0100393_10002700_pt1 | contig 17087 bp, 20 predicted proteins | sample CryGeymeta201517_FD_81546 | JGI IMG/M metagenome (GOLD analysis project Ga0100393, IMG submission 81546) | Groundwater microbial communities from Crystal Geyser aquifers in Utah, USA - Crystal Geyser metaG 2015-17 | ecosystem: Environmental > Aquatic > Deep subsurface > Groundwater | place... | reverse complement strand
GGGCGCGACGGCCTTGCCGTGAACGCGCTGGCCGATGGCGTCGCCGCGCAGGCTTTCGATGACGACGACGACGAGGTTCTTCGGGCGTGCGGGCAGATCGAGCGTGGCGGGCGGGCGCGCAGCGGCGACGGCGGTAAAATCGCCGCCGATGCCGTCCTCGTCGATGCCGTTGCCGGGAATATCGAGCGCGAAGGGGTAGCGCGCGGCGTCGAACGGCGCGGGGTCGCGGCGCAGGCCGAACAGGCCATAGCGGTCGCGGTCGGCATCGGTGGCGCTGTCGAGCAGCGCGCGCGCCGTGCCCGGGACGGCGAAGCGATCGGCGGGATAGCGCATGTCGCCGGTGGCGTCGGTGAGCAGCAGGAGCCCGGGCAGGGCGATCAGTCCGAGGACGAATGCGCGGCGGTGTCGGCTCGGCGTACGGAATCGATGCGCGGCGGGGGCGCTGTCGTGGCGGGCGGCCCAGCGCAGGACGACGACGAAAGCCATGATGACGGCAAGCGCGAGCCCCAGCATCAGTCCCTGTCCGTTGAGCATGTAGAGCAAGGCGTCGGTCAGGCTGCCGCCCGCCATGGCGCGCACGACACGATAGCTCATCGCGTCGGAGATGTAGCGCAGCACCTCGAAGCGGGCGACGATCAGCGCGAGGACGATGCCGGTCGCGACGAGGCCGAGGTTGACGACGAACAGCCGCCCGTTCCAGCGGCGGCGGTGGAAGTGCGCGACGATCCACGCGAGACTGGCGGCGGCGAGCGTGTTGGCGACGAGCAACAGCGCCAGGAAAACGAGCCATTCAAGCGGCGAATCGATCGTCCGCGACGCACCGAAGCCGCCGGTGAAGCTGCCGAACTTGCGATTGGCGAGGACGAGCTCGAGCAGCGTCGGAACGATCAGCAGGCTGAGAAACGCGGCAACGCGCCAGTGCGATGAAAGCGCCCGGCGCCCGGCGCTCGCCTTGGTTGTCGATCCCCCCGTCATCCGAATCGATTAGCGGGAGGGGGTAAAGATCGCGTATAACCGCTCGATCAGCGGACGCGCGGGCCGCCGAAGGGGAGCGGCGGCGGCGGGCGGCGCGTGCCGCGCGGCAGTTGCGCCTGATAGGCGCGGCCGCAATGTTCGACGCAATAGGGGAAACCCGGGTTCACATCGGTCCCGCAAAAATGGAAATCGGCCTCGCCGGGATGGCCCATCGGCCAGCGGCACACCTTTTCGCTGAGGTCGAGCAGGCCGGTCTTGCCCGCAATCTCGGGGCTCGGCTTGGCCGGAACCAGGCGACGCGGCGGCGCCGGCGGAATCGGTGGCTGCTGGTCGCCGGGACCCTGACGCAAAAAGCCGCCGGGCCCGACCGAGACGATCTTGGGCGTCGAGAATTTCGATTCGGCGGGCAGCGGCTGCGAAGGAACCGCATTGCTCGGCGTCTGTCGGGGGGTGTCCGCAGCCGGCGTCGCGGCGCTCGGCGCAGGGGCAGCGGCGACAGCGCGCGCCGGCGGCTGTACTCGCGGCGTCGGTTTCGCCTTGGACGCGGCCTTTGCCCTGGGCGCGGCGGGCGCTTTCTTCTTGGCATCGGCCTTGACCGGCGACGGGCGCGACTTGAGATCGAGGCGATGCGCCTTGCCGATGACGGCGTTACGGCTGACGCCGCCCAGTTCCTCGGCGATCTGGCTGGCGGTGAGGCCTTTTTCCCAGAGCGATTTGAGCTGGTCGATACGTTCGTCGGTCCATGCCATGCGATGCGATGCCTTTTGTCTGATTCAAGCCGGTCGAAATACGCGCACCCGGCGGGCGGGCATCTGCGTGTCGGATGCGAGTTAGGGATTCGCGGCGCGGATTGCAACTTGCGGCTGGGCGGGTCTGCCGATAGGCGAGGCGACCATGACCCAGTTAGCCCCACGCGCCGCCGCCAGCGGAGCAAAACGCCGATTTCCCGAACCCGGCACGCGCACGATCAACGCGGTCAACTGGCCGGGGACCAAGGCGCTGCTGCTCAAGGAAATCCGGCGTTTCATGAAAGTGCAGACGCAGACCGTCTGGGCGCCGGCGCTGACGACCTTGCTCTATCTCGTCATCTTCTCGGTCGCCTTGGGCCGCGCGGGGCGCGAAGTGATGGGCGTGCCCTTTACCGATTTCATCGCACCGGGGCTGATCGTCATGGGGATGATGCAGAACAGCTTCGCCAATGCCAGTTTCTCGCTGCTCGTCGGCAAGATCCAGGGGACGATCGTCGATTACCTGATGCCGCCGATCTCGACCGGGGAGCTGCTGTTCGCGCTGGTCGGCGCGTCGATCTTTCGCGCGATCATGGTCGGGCTGGCGGTCTGGCTCGCGATCCTGCTCTATCCCGGCGTGTCGGTGATGCCGCAGCACCTGTGGGCGGTGGCCGCGTTCGGCCTGCTGGCATCGGCGATGCTCGGCTTCATCGGCCTGCTGACGTCGATCTGGGCGGAAAAGTTCGACCATGCCGCGGCGATTTCCAACTTCGTCGTTGCACCGCTCGCGCTGCTGTCGGGGACATTCTATTCGGTCGAGGCGCTGTCGCCGCTGTTTCGCGCGATCAGCCACGCCAACCCGTTCTTCTATGCGATCTCGGGGTTTCGCTACGGCTTTATCGGCGTCGCCGATTCGCCGGTGATGACGGGGCTGGCGGTGCTCTTCGGCATCAACGTCGTGCTCGGCATCGCCTGCCATCGCATCCTGGCGGCGGGCTGGCGGATCAAGGCGTAGGTGCGTCGAAGCGGAGCAGCGAGCCGCTCCTACGCGCCGGGTCCGGCGACAGCCGGAAAGGACTCAGTGCCGAAGCTGCGCCTTGAGCGCGTAGCGGCCCGAACCGTCGACATCGAACAGCGAGGCGATGCCGGGATGGTCGACCGGGCCGCTCTGGCCGTCGTGCAGCAGGTTCTGCTGGCTGACATAGGCGAGATAGCTTTCCTCGTCGTTCTCGGCGAGCAGGTGGTAGAAGGGCTGGTCGCGATCGGGGCGGATGCCTTCGGGAATCGCCTCGTACCATTCCTCGCTATTGGCGAAGACGGGATCGATATCGAACACCACCCCGCGAAAATCGAACATGCGGTGGCGCACGATCTCGCCGATCGAAAAACGCGCCTTCGCGACTGGCGGCATTTCCACGCGGAATTGCGACTCGCGGCGGACGGCAATGGGAAAATCGCTCATGCCCTTCAATGTAGGGCGGGGCGGCGGGCCTTCAAGCGAATTCGCGGCATTCGTCGGGCAGGTGACGGCGAGGCTTGGCAAAGCACCAAGCATTGGTTATTGGCCCCGCTCCTGACGACCCGCCGGGCGAATTGCCCCACGGACCTCATATGCGGAGAGGTGGCAGAGTGGTCGAATGCGCTGCACTCGAAATGCAGTTTACGGGAGACCGTAACGTGGGTTCGAATCCCACCCTCTCCGCCACTTTCCTCTGAAATCGTTGGTTTAATAGCCCTTTGGGGCATATCACCCATCAAAAATCCCATCAACCAATTGGCGGCTGAATGGGAAATTTTCGCGTGAAATTTGGCGCCTAAATTTCACGCGAGAAGCGGGTTTTTTCAGGCCGTCTCATCGTAAAACAGGGCATCTTATAACGATAGGTGCCCACAATGACGACGACAGCCCCCGCCAGTCTCCCTGAACTAGGTTTCATTCGGCAAGCTCAGCTTATTCCCGCCATAGTGCCGTTCAGTAACGCGACCCTCTGGCGCAAGGTGAAAGACGGATCGTTTCCCGCGCCGGAAGCTCTCTCCGCGCGTCACCGCATGGGAAAATAGTAAAATCCGCGATTGGATCGCCGCGCGAGCTGCTGAAGCCACCGCCTAAACCATCACACAAACGTAAACGCCCGCCGCGATGGTTTGAACCAGGCGCACGGCGGGGGCATGAAAGGTCCGCGATGAACAGCGAACAGCGCCTATATATCGTCAACGATAGTAAAGAGAAGGACGAAACAGAGTTCCCGCCTGGCCTGTTAGGCAAAATCGCTCAATTCATTTTGGACTCAGCACCGAGACAAGAACGCGACATCGCATTAGCAGGCGCTATTGCTTATTTAGCCGGCATAGTTGGTAACGCCTTTAATATAAATGGTGCTGGTCTAAACCAGTATATTTTATATTTAGCTCCGACAGGCATTGGCAAAGACGCAGTCTCCGAAGGTGTATCTGCGCTCAACAATGCTGTTTGGTATAGCCATTCAAGCGAGCCGTTTGCCCACAGTGGTGCTGAGCTTGTAAGCGCGTCTGGCCTGATAAAGTTGATGGCGCGCAACACCTGCAATCTCACCATTGTTGGCGAGTTTGGCAAAAAGATGCGTGACATGGCCAACGCCAAAAATACGCACCTTCACGGCTTGGGCCGCACCATTCTCCAACTGTATTCTAAGAGCGGTAAGAACGGCTCCTTTGACCCGCTTGCCTACAGCGATAGCGAAAAGGTGACTAAGCGCATTGAGCGGCCAAGCCTCACGCTATTAGGCGAAAGCGTGCCTGAAGGCTTTTACGAAAGCCTTGACGAAACCTTGATTGTTGACGGCTTGTTGCCGCGCTTCATGGTTTTCGAGATTAAGGGGAATCGCTCTTATCTCAACAAAGGGGCCAAGGAAGCGACCGTTTCCCTGGAGCTGGCCAATGACGTGCAAAGCTGCATGGCGACCAGCAACACTATCCGCAATCAGATTGGCGCTTATGAAGTGTCGGTTGAAGCCGACGCTGAAGTGCTCTTTGAGCAGTTTGACCGCTGGACAACCGATCTAATTAACAAGTCCAACGAAGTTTCTAGGCAGCTTTGGAACCGCGCGCACTTGAAGGCGCTAAAGCTGGCGGCGCTAAGGGCCGTTGGCGAGAATTGGCAAAATCCTGTTGTGACGCTTGCTCATACAATGTGGGCAACGCACCTAATCGTGGCTCAAACCAACAATCTGATTAATCGTTTCGCCAATGGCGACGTTGGCGAAGTGGAAGGCAATCAGGTAAAGCAACAGAATGAAGTTATTCGCGTCATTCGCGAATACAACTCGCGGCCTTGGCTTGAAACTAAGAAATACCACGGCGACGAAGCTTTTCACAAGCATAGTGTCATTACTTTTGCCGACATTCAACAGCGGCTAAGTGCAACGGCGGCATTTCGTAAGGATAGGCTTGGTGCACAGATGGCTTTGGAACGCACTGTTAAGTCACTCATAAGCGCCTTCGTTATTCGTGAAATCTCTTCAACTCAAATGATGGAAAAGTACGGCAAAGCTCCGCGCGCTTTTTGTGTATCGGACCCTGCGATAATTGTCAACGGCTTGAGTGCCTAATGGTTAAATCACGTCTAAATGAATTTTTAGCAGATAGGTGCTCGATTAGATAGGTTTTAGCAGATTTAATTGCGATATAAAAAAGGAGTAATTATAAGCAAAAAACGAAACTATAGAAAAGGAATGAAGTTCAAAGGAATACATCTATTAAAATATATACCATTAAAAACAATATATAAAACCTAAGCATTTGGGCCGGATCGCTATTTTAAACGTGATAATAAAATGCACTTAAAGGACTTCGGCGATGCATACTGTCAACTCAATGACTGAAATACTGACTGAATTACTTAAGCTAACCGCCCATGTGCGCGATAAAACAGGATGGGAGAATGCCGACGATCAGATCGACGGTAAACCTAGTAAATTCGGTGGCTTGAAAAAGTAACAAGTTTATCGGGATTATACGAAAGTAATAGCTAATAATCGTTCTGCATAACCTAAAAGGAAAGTACAATGTCTAACTTAACTAACATTAGTGATTTAAAGCCAGTATTTCTAATTGCCCGCAATGACAAGGGTCAAGCCGTTCACCAAACCCCAGAGCAGCTCTCGCCATTTCAAATCGCTGGCGACAGTAGCGCGGCAAAATACACTCAAAAGGTATTTGCCGAGTTGTCTGACAAGCTGGCTCGTTACAATGCAATGTATGTGCGGCGCGACCCCAAGCTAAAAGAGGAGCTTAGCCAGCACAACTTTGAAGTTTTCGACAACGCCCGAGCCGACACAAAATCCGAAATAAATAGGCATGAAGACAAGCTTAAAACGGCTAGTAACTTCAAGGCGGACCCTGCGATGGCAACCGCTATTGTGGGCATCTTCTACAACATGAAGCCTGAAGAACGCGGCATCGCTGTGGGCAAGTTGATTGAAGAATCTGACGGCCCTACGCTTGCGGCCTTAGCGAGCCTTAGCAGCGTTCTCACCAAGCTTGGCGATGAAGTGAAAAGCACCATTGCCGACCGGCTTTATGCCAGAGTTGATCCGCAAACATATGCAGATTGGAAAACCGCTAAATCCAATCTCGATAAAATTGAAAAAGCCAGCATGGCGATGCTTCCAGCGATGGCACAATTTGCCAACGGGCCTGACGTTGCAGCCGCTTCGCTAGAGGAAGTCCATAGCATTGCCACCGGCTTTGCTGGCCTGTGATTTGACAACCTATCGGGCCGGGTAGCGGGCGATGCCTGGCCTCTTTTTTGGAAGGAACTCTGTATGACCGCCGATGCTGACTATTATCGCGGCCCCAACACCGCCGAGCTACGCCAACGTTGGCTTGAATATCACCGGTTATGTTGTGAGTTTGAACCGGCTCACTGGCCTGACCTGAATAAGAAACAGCTAGAGATAGTCCTTGAGTGCTATTTCCGGCGTGTGGAGTATCTCGAAAGACAAAAGCTTGAAACTTCACATGAAGTAGACTTCGTTTTAGACGGTATAGCGAAAATAGAGCGTCGGTTAGACAGCGGATTTGAATTGCAATAGAGGTGAGCTGCCACTAATGCACAATTATGTCTTACACCGCATGGCCTAAATTGTCTTCAAGTGCCCCGTCTGGCGCTCCCGCCAGTGGCTTAATCGCTGCTAATGTGGGGACTCGGCCCGAGCCCTACCCCCCTCGTCCTAAGACTATGGCCAGGATTAGGTTAGCGTCGCTGTCAGACGTGGCGAAAGAAATCCGCAAGCTGTACCGTGAAAGCCGTGCTGGTACGCTGGCGACGTCAGAGGCAACTAAGCTGGCCTATTTGCTGAATATGTTAGCGGGCATTCTGACGGCTTCGGACTTAGAGGAACGTTTGGCGAAACTCGAAACTAAAAAGCCAATCCGGTGAAACTCAATCTCACGTTGCGACGGCGGATTGAGCGGGTTGAGCATCGCAACCGCAACCGCCACCGCAAGCCATTGCCCACAATCATTGCCACTATTCACCCGGACGAATTGCCCGGCCCCATAATTGGCGTTGAAGGCTACAATGGCCAGCGCGTTCGCCTGAAGCCCGGTGAATCAATTGAGCAGTTGCAGCGCAGGGCGATTGCCACCCTTCCGGGCCGGATGCTCCGCACATGCTATAGAGCTGCGCCAGGGCGCGTTCGAGAACCTATCGGGCATCCGTCCGCCTCAACCCCTATGATCGCACTGGAAGCCGCCCCTTGGCCCTCTGTGGGCGATCCTGGCGTTGGTCGTGTGGCATCCCGCGATGAGCTTGTCCGCATGGGCGTAATCGCCGGGCCGCCAGAAAACTTTGTTTAACGAGCTAACAAATTGTCAGCGAGACTGGCCAAAGCGAAACCACAGACATAACAAGACAACGAATTGGAAGGTTTGATATGCCGTTTAATGCTTTGGCCATACCTATGATGATTGCCTCTCCCGGCGACGTTCAAGCCGAGCGCGATGTGGTGCGTTCCGTCATCCATGAGTGGAATGCCGCCAACTCAATTAGCCGTGAAGTTATTTTAATTCCCGTAGGTTGGGAAACGCATTCAGCTCCTGACCTTGGCGGCCGCCCTCAAGAAATAATCAATGAACGTCTCTTGAAGGATTGCGACCTTCTCGTTGGAATTTTCTGGACTAAACTAGGAACGCCCACAGGTAAGTCAGTCAGTGGCAGCGCTGAAGAAATTGAAAGGCATCTTGAGGCCGGTAAGCCAGCAATGGTCTATTTTTCGTCCGTACCTGTCGCGCCGCAGTCATTAGACGCAGAACAGTATGATAAATTGAACCAATTCAAAGATTGGTGCAAGACCAAGGGTTTGATTGAGAACTATGATAATCTCGAATCTTTCCGACAAAAATTTGTTGCCCAGCTGCAAATTCAGCTGGCGAGTAACCCTTATCTATCTGAGCTAATTTCAGCTCCAAAATCTGCAGCGGTTGAATCTATGTCGCCCGCGCTGACAGATGAAGCAAAGACGCTCTTGCTCGCGGCTGCGGAATCGAACGATGGTTTCATAATGCAGTTACGAATGATGGGTGGAACCATAATTCAGTCAAACAATCAATCATTCGGGGGCAGTTCCCCCAAAGAACAGGCTCGCTGGGAGAAAGGCCTGAAAATTCTCCTTTCCGAGGGATTGATTGTGCCACGAGGAGTTAAGGGTGAAGCCTTTCAGGTGACGGACGATGGGTACGAACTTGCCGAGAAATTGAGCAATGAGACAGTACAAGAAGAAGAGATACCGCCGCTGCCCGCTTAGAGATTGATGGGTTAGTTGATGGATCTTTACACGAAAAGAGATTTTGTGTCGCAAATTCAACTAAGTTTGGGGGAACGTCAGTCCGCCACGATAGCAAATATCGTCCCCTAGACCTTTCCACACGTTGAACGCATAAGGCGAGGCGAGGGGGCGGACATGGCAGGATTTAAAACCGGGATTGTAGTTGGCGGATTAGTCGTTGCTACGGGAGCCCTGTGGCTTATCCATCGCATCGAAAACCAGCCCGTTATGTTTGCCAGCGCCTATGTAGGAATCCAGGCTGACTACTTAAAAGTGACAGGCAGCGTCGTTGGGAATGAGGCTAAAGAATCCGATCGTCCTTTAAACAATGGCGTAGTAATGACGTGCTGGAAACCAGACAAGACGTGCAAGTACTCGCAAATGAATGAAATTGGTCCTCGACACGTTGGTGATCTCGTTGAAGATACGCTGACTATTCGAAAGTGGGATAAGTCTGAACTGGTTGCCGACAGTTTAGACATTTCGAGTAATTTTGTCGGTTGTAACTACTACGAAATTCGCGTGTTGTTTGATAGCAAGGACGTTAGTTATACCCGCGTTCCAAATCCTAAAGCAGACAAGCAGCGGTGCGCAGAGCTTTTTAAGGACAGCAAGCCTCTTCGTCAGTGGCGGATTGCTGACGGCAAGGCTTGGAGCGGGTATGTAAAGGGGGAAGATTAATGCGAACTTTGCTGCTCGCGCTCGCGATTGCGGCTCTAGCATCCTGCAATGAACCCGACGCATTCACCCAGGCAGCGTCTGTTGATCGCAGCCCGCTCACTATGGTGAACGATGACACTTGGAAGGCCATTGAGGCGCTCCAGTGCAAACCCACGCGCGTATATGCGTGCGGGCCTGAAGGCTGCGAAGAGGGCAAAGCAGTTGTCAGCGTGCGTTGGGAGCCAAAAGGCAGTTATCAGCGGTGCGACAAAAGCGGTTGCGATTCCTACAAACCCGTTGTCTCTCACTCCGGAATTTGGACAGTAGTATCATTGCCTCAGAACGGAACGATGGCCAAATTCACCAGCGATGGCTACTACATGGAAGTCGCCACCATCGATGATAGCGCCTTAGTTTACCATGGCCAATGCGAGATGGTGGCGCGGACGCCGAACATTGCTGAGTAAGGAACGCGACGGACCTTCCGCCGCTTATGTGGGTGTGACTTGAAAAAGCTTCTAATTACGGACGTTGATAATACGCTGTTCGACTGGCAGCGCCTTTGGTTCGAGACGTTCTCGGCCATGGCGATGCGCGTGCTTGAAATTTCTGGCGTCGATTCTGCCACCTTTTACCAACAGTGTAGCGCGGTCCATCAGAAATACGGCACTAGCGAATATGCATTCGTCTTATCGGAACTTCCCTGTCTCGTAGAACTTTATGGGGGCGATTTGCTCCAAGAAATGCAGCCGGCGATCGATGATTTTCGTGAGGCAAGGCGTAAGTATCTGCGTCTGTATGACGGTGTTCTCGAGACGCTTCAGCGTCTTAAAGGCGGCGGTTTGATGATCGCAGCCTTCACCGAATCCAAGGCATTTTACACCAATTACCGATTTCGGAAGCTCGGCTTAGATGGGCTTATCGATTTTCTGTACTCGCCTGCTGATCATTCGTTACCCGCCGGTAGATCGGATCTTCGCAAATACGATGAAGCTAGTTACCAGTTTAAGGAAACAGTTCATCGCTTCACGCCGGAAGGCGAGGTGAAGCCGAACCCTCATATCTTGACCACGATCATCGGCGAACTTGGCTTCACAAAGAGTGAAACGGTGTATGTGGGCGACAACCTTCTAAAAGATGTGTTTATGGCGCAGCAGGCGGGCGTCCTTGATGTCTACGCTGCTTACGGTGCGGCACAGCATCGAGAAGAAGAATACGACCTACTCAAGAAAGTGACACATTGGACTCCTGAAATGATTGCACGCGAGAAGGCAGCGCTAAAACCAGGAGCAATTACGCCAACACGAATCTTGAGAACGTCGTTTTCGGAGATAGAGTCTATTGTCCGGGGTGAACATGAATGAAATAGCGCCACAAGTCGAAGTTTGGAAAAAAGTCGTTGATGTACAACAGCACTTCAATGACCTGGAACTACGGATACGGAACTTCGCGCTTATCGTAACGGGCGCATTCATCGGACTCGGCGGATACGCCATAAAAGACGGTGGCACCGTGACACTGTTCGGATTGCACATGTCAGTTGCCGGATTGGTAGTGTTTTGCTCGCTCCTCCCACTCGTCGCGTTCTACCTCATGGACCGACTTTGGTATCACCGCCTTCTAGAAGGTGCAGTAGCGGCTGCGACTCCAGTCGAAGCGCGATTGCGAGACATGGGTCTTACCATCGAGTTGGGAACGAAGATTAGCGAGGCAAGCCCATTCACGCTGTTCGGCAGAAAGGTTCGATCCAAACACAAAATGGATGGCTTTTACGGTCTTACTGCGTTCGGTATTATAATCCTCTCGCTTATTCTGGCGTTCGGCGTCGAGCCTGGCACGCGTGACGCGAAACTCGCCAATACCCTTATCACGCCTGCCGTATCGGCGACCGCAACGTCGCCAGCCTCGCCAAATTTAGGAGGGTCGTTGGCGGAGACTTCTTCCGCTGCGAGCGATTGAAAAATAGTGGACTTTTGGTCTACTGAGTTGCGCACCCACCAAAAGACCCATCAATCTCGGTTAAAATGTGTTTCGTGGCCTAGCCGCGCGCGGAGTCAGAATTTCGTCAAGCTGCGCGGCAGTCAATGGCCGGTTTTGCAACGCATGGCCGTAGCGGTGGCGCACGATGAGCTTTGCCGCTCGGTTGCATTTAGTGCGCGTGTCTAACTCTCCCTGATGCCCAGCTTCCTTTAGTAGCTTATCTATAACGTCCAAATGCTCGCGAGGCATGTCAGCCAAAATTTCAGCATAACGGACAATCTCTAGCTTAAGCGTTGCGCGCATGGTTGGCGTCTGAAGGCGCGCGACCGCCTTAGGTGTCCGAGGCTTTACCTTCACCTCGCCAGCCAAAATTTCCCCCAGCAATTCCGCTAGTTCTGGCGTCACCTGACCGCCGCTTCGCAAATGGGTAATTAGGGGCGCGCTGTTGCCCATTTGCCTTACTGACGCAATCAGCCAATCAGCATTTAGGTTGTCTAAGTCAGTCACGATGCCACCGCGTGAAGGTTGACCACATTGCCCGCAAATGGCTTGTCGCAAAAGTCGGCCCAATCTTGCATCAGGCTCACCCGCTTGGGAAATAGCGATCCGCGCTGATATGCCGCTTCAGCTTTGTCAGCGAGTTGATGCGCGAGCGCGTGTTCGATGACTTCGCGCGGATATGCGGTGGCCTCGCCAGCCCATTCGCGAAAGGATGAGCGAAAGCCGTGCGGCACGACGTCAACCGCCATGCGCCTTAATACAGCCGTCAACGTCATATCAGAAAGTTGTCCTCCCCTTGGAGCGGCAAAGACGAGTTTGTTGCCTGAAATACGAGGCAGCGCATTTAGCAAACTTAGCGCGGCGTCAGATAACGGCACGCGATGAGCTTTAGCCGCTTTCATACGATCATCAGGAATGTCCCACTCGCCAGCTTCAAGGTCGATCTCATCCCAAGTTGCGCCGCGAACCTCGCCAGAACGGCACGCCGTTAGAATAGCGAACTCTAGAGCCCGCGCGCCCATGCCTTCAGCTTTGCGAAGGCCAGCCATGAAGCTACCAATCTCTACCCACGGTAAAGAGGCATGATGCTTCACCCTCGTGAGTTTCTTTGGCTTGGGCAAAATCTTGTCCAAATGACCGCGCCAGCGAGCCGGGTTCAGACCGTCGCGATACCCCCGCACGGTTCCCCAATCCAAGACTTGCTCAACGCGCCCGCGAAGCCGCGTGGCGGTTTCCGTTTTCTCCTGCCAAATTGGCTCAAGGATCTTTAGGATATGCGGCAACTCAATGTCGCGAAGGCTAAGCTTGCCAATGACGGGGTTTGCATAGGTGGCGAGGGTATTGGCATATTGCTGGCGATGTTTGGCGTTGCGCCAGCTTGCCTCATTGGCAGCGATAAATTCCTTAGCCGCATCACCGAATGTAATGCTCAATCCCACGCCTGCACGAAGGGCAGCTTTGCCTTCAGCTCTAGCCTTAATCGGGTCAATATTCTCGCGAATTAGCTTTCTGGCGGAATTGGCAGCTTCCCGTGCTTCGCCAAGCTTCACTTCAGGATAGCCACCAAGCCCCATGTCGCGGCGCTTGCCGCCAACCATCGCCCGTAGCACCCAAGAGCGACCGCCTGTGGGCAACACCTGGAGCGCTAAGCCGCGGATGCCTCCGACAAAATGCAGCCCCGGCTTAGTCAAATGCTTGACTGCTAGGGCACTCAATTCTTTCGCTCGCGTTGGCAAATGCCTCACTCCTATTCAATCCATCATCTCACCCATCAACAGGCGCGTGATTTGCTGAATTGTCAAGAGTCAGTATGGGAGGAAAAACCCCTTATCTCTACGGCTTGACGTGTCTTGCGAAAGGATATGAGAGGCTATGAAGTTCGATGCAGGCGGACACCCTCTCCGCCACAAACAAGGTCGCCGACGGCGGCCTTTTTTGTGATGTGAAGCCGCCGGCGAGGTCGCGCGCGGCGGGACCGATGCCTTTCGGTCGGGCGATCCGGCCGACCGGGCCAAAGCCATTTGCCCTGACTGGCTCGCTCGGCTAGGCCATGCACTCGCCTAAAACGGAGTGCCGCCACTTGCGTATCCTGATCCTGCCCGTCTTCGCCCTGCTCGCTTCCTGCCAGATTACCGGGGGCGACGCCGAACCGGCGCAGGATGCGCCGATGGTCTCGCCGATCCTGACCAGCGAAGACGCCAGGGACGAATACAGCTACGCGCAGCCGGAAGTCGCGCGCGTGACGCACGTCGCGCTCGACCTCGCGCTCGATTTCGATGCCAAGACCGCGGGCGGGACCGCGACGCTCGACATCCTCGCCGCCGACGGCGCCGATACCGTGGTGCTCGACAGCAGCGGGCTCGAAATCGCCTCGATCACCGACCAGGAGGGCATGGGCCTCGCCTTTGCCGTCGGCGCGACCAAGGAAGGCATGGGCGAGCCGATCACGGTCAAGATGGGCGACGCGCGCAAGCTCGTCGTCGCGTACAAGACGCGGTCCGGGGCCGAGGCGCTGCAGTGGCTGGCGCCCGCGCAGACCGCCGGCGGCAAATTCCCGTATCTGTTCAGCCAGGGCCAGCCGACGCTCAACCGCACCTGGATCCCGACGCAGGACAGCCCCGGCATCCGCCAGACGTGGGAAGCGCGGATCACCGCGCCCGAACCGCTGACCGTCGTCATGTCGGCGGCGCGCGTCGGCGAGCCCGAGGCGGCGGGCAACGGCCGCCGCGCATTCAAATTCGAAATGGACAAGCCGGTCGCGCCCTATCTGATCGCGATCGCCGCCGGCGACCTCGTCTTCCGCGATCTCGGCCCGCGCACCGGCGTGTGGACCGAGCCGGCGATGATCGATCGCGCCGCGGCCGAGCTCGAAGATACCGAGAAAATGGTCGCCGCCGCCGAGAAGCTCTACGGTCCCTATCGCTGGGGGCGCTACGACATGATCGTGCTGCCGCCGTCCTTCCCCTATGGCGGCATGGAAAATCCGACGCTGACCTTCCTGACGCCGACCTTCCTCGCCGGCGACAAGAGTCTCAACGGCCTTGTCGCGCACGAACTGGCGCACAGCTGGTCGGGCAATCTCGTTACCAACGCCAACTGGTCCGACAGCTGGATCAACGAAGGCGTCACGTCCTATTTCGAAAACCGCATCATGGAGGCGCTCTACGGCAAGCAGCGCGCGATGCAGGAAGCGGCGCTCCAATTTGACGGCATGGAAGAAGCGATCGCCGAAAACGGCGCCGACGCCGACATCACGCGCCTGCATCTGCCCAAGGACGCCGACACGCCCGATGGCGGCGCCAGCGGCATCATCTACGACAAGGGCGCGATTTTCCTCAGGACGATGGAGCAGATCGTCGGACGGCAGAAATTCGACGCCTGGCTGATGAGCTGGTTCGACCGTCACGCCTTCCAGCCGGCGACGTCGGCGATGATCGTCGCCGACCTGCGCGAAAATCTGATCAAGGGCGACGCCGAACTCGAGAAGAAACTGATGCTCGACGAATGGGTATACGAACCCGGCATTCCGTCGAACGTCTGGCGTCCCGATCCGCAGGCGTTCGCCGCGGTCGATGCCGCCGCCACCGCTTATGGTGCCGACGGCAAGATCGACGCGGCGGCGTGGCAGGGTTGGACGACGGCGGAGCGCCTGCGCTTCATGAGCCGCCTGCCCCAACAGCGGTCGGCCGACCAGCTCGCGCAGCTCGACAGCGCGCTCGGCCTCTCGCAAGAGGGCAATAACGAGGTGCTGTTCGCCTGGCTCGAACTGGCGCTCGCCAATCGCTACGATCCCGCGGTGCCGGTCGCCGAGGATTTCCTCGCGCAGGTCGGACGGCGCAAGTTCGTCGCGCCGCTGTTCAAGACGCTGATGGAGCAGGGCGAATGGGGCCAGCCGATCGCCAAGCGGATCTATGCCAAGACGCGCAAGACCTATCATTCGGTGACGACGGGTACGGTCGACAAGACACTATCGGGCGAATAATCGCGCGCGCCGCGGCGATGCAATTGCTCGCCGTGGCGAACCGCGTCCGTCGATCTGACCCACGATTTGGGTGCGAACCCCTATAAAAATGCGAAACTTGACATAAGTCAGCCTCCTGTTGTTATTTGACAAGCCTTCGCGGCACATCGCCCGTGCCGAAAACAACGGGAGGCTTAATTTCATGAATCGCAAGGTTTTACCGGGACTGTTGGCTGCCGCCGGCGGATTGGCATTGATGGTTTCGGCCTGTTCGAACGTCGAAGGCGCATCGGAGGCCGATATCCGCCACAAGCTCGAACTCGAAATGGATTCGGGATTCGAGGTCGCCGATCTCGACGTGACGGCATCCGAAAATACCGGGACCGAGGTGGAGCCGGTGTGGCGGTCGCGCTCGGATGTCGAATTCAGGCTGACGGAGAACTTCTACAAGCGCGCCGGCTCGATCGACGACGTCGCGGTCGTCCGCAAGGTGGCGAGCAAGGGCGACACGATTTCGGGACATTTCATCACTTCGGCGTCGGAAAAGGCGAACGGCGAATGGGATATCAGGTTCGTCCGCAACGACATCCCCTGGATCGACGGCAAGCCGGAAAGCAGCTTTGGCGTGAGCGGCTTCGTCGTCGAAGGCAGCGCCGAGCACGAAGCGGCGATTGCCAGGCAGAAGGAAGAAGCGGACAAGGAAATGGCGGAAAAGAAGAAGAATTTCGACGCCGCCAAAGCCGCATTCATCGGCACGTGGCGCAGCGCTCAGCCATTGATCTACCGGGATGCGGTCTGGAAGAGCAACGCCGGCATGCAGGCGGGCTATGAACTCCAACTCGATCCTACCGAAGGCGATGCCGGCACCGGGACGATCTGGCTCTACGATTACGCCAATCCGCAGGACCGGGTGAGTTCGCCGGTCGGCTACAAGGTCGCCGACGACGGCGAAACCGCTTCGATCCAGGTGAACGAAAGCGTTCGCCACGACAATATGCGCGACTATCTCGCCGATCGCACCTGGCGATTGCAACGCGACGGCGAGATGACGCGCGGTTCGGGCAGGTTCCAGTACAGCGTGGCCATGAAGAAACAATAGGATGGCGCGCGTTCGCGAGCGGAGCGCTTCATAACCCTTCGCGGTTTGCCTGATATCGGCGTCCGGCGCTGCCCTCGATCGGTTCGCATCTCGGAAGTTTCATATTTTCGTCCGCCGGACGAAAATATGAAACTGGTCGGGGAGAGAGGATTCGAACCTCCGGCCCCTGCCTCCCGAAGACAGTGCTCTACCAGGCTGAGCTACTCCCCGACCGATCTGCCTCCCCGTCCATCAAGGACGCGGTGGCGGAGGCAAGGCGCGTCCCTTAGCGGCAGTGCGGGGGGCTTTCAAGCGCGATTACAACAGCGATAGCGTGCGAAAGCTGACATGGTCGTCGCGCGTGAGAATGATATGGTCGATCAGCCCGATATCGGCAAAGGCCGCGATTCCGGCGATGCGGCCGGTCAGGGCGATGTCGCCATGGCTGGGTTGCGGATCGCCGCTCGGATGATTGTGCGCCAGCATGATCGCCGCCAGCCCCGGCGTCGCCAGCAGCGCGAACAGGCGGCGCCCGTCGACCGCGACCGAGCGCTGGCTCCCATGACCGAGCGGGGCGACGAAGATCACGCGCGCCAGGCGATCGAACCCGGCCAGCAAAAGATGTTCCACCTCGAGGTCGGGAAGCGCCGAGCGCAACAGCCAGAGCATCGCACGCGACGGGGTCTCGGCGATAGCGGACGGATATGGCAGGACTTTTGCGCAGGCCCCCGGCATGGCGCAAGGATGGCGGGCGAGGGCGGGCTTGGCGAGCGCGACCCCCTCCGCTTCGGTTCCAAAACGGATCAATCGACGACGTCTTGCCCGCGGGCGTGCGCTCGCCTAGCACCTGAGCGATGGCCGAGCCGCATTATGAACAGCAATATCTCGACCTGATGCGC
>Ga0100393_10002668_pt1 | contig 17193 bp, 15 predicted proteins | sample CryGeymeta201517_FD_81546 | JGI IMG/M metagenome (GOLD analysis project Ga0100393, IMG submission 81546) | Groundwater microbial communities from Crystal Geyser aquifers in Utah, USA - Crystal Geyser metaG 2015-17 | ecosystem: Environmental > Aquatic > Deep subsurface > Groundwater | place... | reverse complement strand
GCGCGGCTACCGACTTTCCACCGCCTGGTATCAGGTGTTGGGGCGCAATATGGATGCGACCCTGTCGGCTGATATGTATTCCGATGTCGGTGACGGACTCGGGCTTGAATATCGCTACATTTTCGGTGCGGGTCAGCAGGGGAAAATGAAAGCCTATCGTGTGATGTCCACCCCGAATAGAAATGGTAGCTGGTTTTTGCGCTGGAAACATACGGGAAAACTCGCAGAAAACTGGCGTCTGGGCGTGGATGTCGATTTTGTTGATAACCGTGATTTTTTTGCCCTTTATGGTGAAGATGCTGCTGAATATAATCGCCAGCAACTGGTCAAAAGCGCATTCCTCGAACGCCACGGGCAACAGTCGAACCTGACTCTGATTTATCGGCAAACCACCGATCTTGAACAGAATCAGGATGATCTCTGGCAGACGGTGCCGGAGCTTAATTATTTTGTTGCGCCGCAACGGCTGGGAACAACACCTTTGTATTTCGGTCTCGAATCGGCCGCGCACAATTTTGTTCAAAAGGGTGGCAATACTCTTCAACGCCTGATGCTCTATCCCAATCTGGGCCTGCATCGCTACCTGGGCGCTGGGCTGGAATTGAATGCCGTGTATGGTTATCGTTTTCGTGCCTACAGCGATGCCGATGAGAGTCACAGCCAGCTACACGGAAGTCAGGATCTTAACACGCGCCTGTCCAGCCGTTTTTCCCGCCGTTTCAAGGGATCCGGCAGCCAGTGGTTGCACAGTGTCGAACCGGAAATCAGTTACACCCTGGTAGAGGAAAGCAGGCCTACAACGGTTGAAATTGATCGTTTTGACCTGCTTGAGCGCCAGCGTGCCCTGGGTTACGCGCTGGTCAATCGTTTGCGCAGCAACTGGCGCGATGCCGAGGGCAGAGCGCGATCGCGCGAAACACTTTGGTTGAAGCTGTCACAAGAGTATGATCCCGAGCGTCTGCCCGATGATTTTTCCTTGTTGCGTGCCGAAATGATTCTACGCCCGGCGGACAGAATGTCTTTTTCTGCGGATACCTACTCCGATCTTGAGCCCCTGTCCCTGCGGGAGATGGCCCTTGCTATAAACGTGAATGATGATAAGGGCAACGGTCTGGCAGCAACTTTTCATCGGCGACAGGCCACCGCAAGCCAGGAAGAGGTCAAAAATCTCAACCTGACAATTGAAACATCTCTGCTCACGCCAGTTTACCTGCACTATGAACAACGCTACGATCTGCGCCAGAAACAATCCCTCGAACAGCTGCTGAACCTTGAATATCGTCATCAGTGCTGGGGATTTCAGCTGACCTTGCGTGAGCGTGAAGCAGAAAAGTCCGTCGTCTTTTCCCTTTCGGTGCGGGGCATTGGGCAAATCGCTTCAGCCGGGCGCGAACTCGATCCTGGTGTGCAATGATGCCCGTCGGCAAGCGCCGTTTGCCTGTCTGAAAATCGCGGGTAAAAAGACGGTTGACCCTGAGCAATGACCGTGCGAAGCTTCAGGGTATCGGAGATTGATATGACGTCTGAACAAGAAACCTCATCTTCACGACCCAAACTTTTTTCCGTCTGGCTTTTTGTGCTGGTACTGGTCATGCTGGGTTTTGCCCTGCTGGGAGACCGTGGTGTCCTCAGGGCCATGCAGTCCTGGCAGCATCGCGAAGATTTGGTCGGGCAGGTGGATCTTCTGCATCAGGAGCAACAGCGTTTGCGCGCAGAGATTCGTCGTCTGCGCGATGACCGCGACTACTGGGAGCAACTGGCGCGTAAAGAATTAGGAATGGTGCGCGAGGGCGAAATCGTTTATCAATTTCCGGTCGAAAAACCTGGGCACTGAAAGGCCGAAGGTCGTTTTGGGTGTTCTTTAAAGGTGTGGTGATATGGGTGCAGCAAGAGATATGAAGCCGACAGCAGGCAAAACACGTGTGGAGCGACGCGCCGAACAACGTCAGCTGATGATCTGGGGGGTGTTGGTGCTGGTCATCGGTTTGTTGAGCTTCACGCTAGGCTTCCTGGTTGGGCGCCGCAGCACGCCCGAGGTGGTAAAAATTGAGCAGGTCTCGGCTCCCCAACCAATTCCACCGCTGACAACGCCGCTTGAGGCCCTCACCGAAGCGCCTGCGCTGCTGGTTGTGCCGCCAGCTGAAGAGCCGTTGACTTTTTATGAAAATTTATCCAAAGCCGAAACAACTCCTCTGGGCAGTGGCATCAACCTGCCTCCCGCAGCAGCCGTGCAACCTGAAGGCTCCGCAGGCGAGGTTAATTCCGACCCGCAACCAGCGCCGCGGAAGACTGCCCCTCCGGTTAAGGCAGCGGAAAAGCCGCAGCTTGAGCAGGTGATGGCCGAACTGGTGCAAGGGCAACCCACCAAAAAACTCCTGCTGCCGCCGGTTTCGGCCTCGGGCGGTTGGGTGGTGCAACTCTTTGCCTCAAAATCGGCGGCCGATGCGGGGGGGTTACGCGATAAACTGTCGGTTAAAAATTATCCGGTTTTTATCGCCGAGGCCGATCTGGGGGCTAAGGGTTTATGGTATCGAGTGCTGATGGGCCCCTTTACATCCCGCGACAGCGCGCTGCAAGCCCAGGCTTTTGCTGAGGAAAAAGACCAACTGAAAGGCTTTACACGCCAGCGTTGATTGATGTTGCCTCGCCCGGTTTTTTGCTTGACATTTACCAGACACAGGTCTATTTTCCTCAACTCGTGACGCGGGATGGAGCAGTCTGGTAGCTCGTCGGGCTCATAACCCGAAGGTCGGGGGTTCAAATCCCTCTCCCGCAACCAAACAAAAACCCGAGATGGACGGATGACTCTATTTTCGGCGGTGTAGCTCAGTTGGTTAGAGCATGCGGCTCATATCCGCAGTGTCCGGAGTTCGAATCTCTGCACCGCCACCAATTGACGCAAAAAGCCCTTCCCGGTTCGGGTCAGGGCTTTTTGCTTTTTGGACGTCTGGCCGAGGACAAGGGGATGCAACACGCGGTAACAGATGACCTCAGACGCAGGATGAAACAGGCGGGGCTTGGACCCGTCAGCACCCTGCTGGTGGCGGTATCGGGTGGGCTCGACTCGGTGGTACTCCTTGATTTGCTGGTACAGCTTGCCGTGGAATTTGGTTATCAACTCCACGTTTTTCATCTTGATCACCAGTTGCGCAGCCAAAGTCGTATCGATGCCGCTTTTGTGCGGCAGCTCTGTAAAACCTATGGTCTTCCCGACCACATTGCCACCGCCGATGTTCAGTCTGAGGCACAAAATCGCGGCTTGAGCCTCGAAATGGCGGGGCGAATTCTGCGGCGGCAACATTTGCTCGCGCTGGCACAGCACCTGGGTGCCACGCGGATTCTGCTGGCTCATCATCGCGATGATCAAGCCGAAACTTTTCTACTGCGTTTGTTGCGGGGGACAGGCACCAAGGGATTGCAGGCCATGTGTGAGTATGCCCCACCCTGGTGGCGTCCTCTTCTTCACCATGGGCGGCAGCAGCTTCTTGCCTACGCCAGGTGTCGGCAGTTGACATGGGTTGAAGACCACAGCAATGCTGATCTCCAGTTTCAGCGCAACCGGGTGCGCCACCAACTTCTGCCCCTGATGCGCAAAGAAAATCCGCGTATCAGCGAAGGATTGGGCCGTTTGTGTCAGCAGTTACAGCAGGATGAAGATTACTGGCAACAGCAGCTGGCCCTCATCTGGCCGCGCCTTGTTATTGAGTCATCGTCTCAGGGCCGCCTGTCGAGCGGCTGTGAGCTGCGCCTCGCCCGCGATTTTCTCCTGACTCAGCATCCGGCCTTGCAGGTGCGTCTGTTGCGCGCGGCCCTGGCCCAGGTACGGGGTCATTTGCAGGGGATCGAAGCCGTGCATCTTGAGGCTCTTAGAGCTCTTCTTGCCGCCGACAGGGCGCAGGCCGAGGTCAGTCTCCCCGGTTGCTGGGCCGCACGCCGTTATCAGACCCTGTGGCTGCGACCCACCGCCCCTGAAATTTCATCTTTTAATTTCTGGCTCTATCCGGGTGATTCCTGCCCCCTGCCCGACGGGCGGCGGCTGCATCTGCGGTGCGAAACCCGCTCTCAGGGTGAAGATTTCTCACGGGTTGAGTTCGACTTTGAACAGTTGCAGTTCCCTTTGCAGTTGCGCAGTCCGCAACCGGGGGAAAGTTTCATCCCTTCGGGGATGACGGGCCACAGTCGGCTCAAGAAATATCTGATTGATCACAAGGTCGAAAAGGAACAGCGCCGCCAGTTGCCGCTCTTGCTTCATCAAGATCAGATTTTGTGGTTGGTGGGTCTGCGCCGTGCGGCCTTGGCCCCTGTGACGGATGACCAGCGGAAAATCCTGGTTGCATCCCTTGAAAACCCGCACACGGTGGCGACAAACTGCTTGTGAGGACGCTTTGTTTATGGTAGTTTTCCACCGATTTCAATTAACCCACGACGAATTCGGCAGGTGGTCATTTCGTCCTGTTTTTAACAAGAACCCATAGGGGGTCCTGTGAGCCAATTTCAAAAAAATCTAGCCCTGTGGCTGGTCATTTCACTTTTGATGATCATGCTGTTCAATCTCATGAGCCAACGGGGTGAAGAACAAAAAAAAGTCAATTATACCGAACTTTTAGGATACGTAGAATCGGGGCAGTTAACCAAGATTACCATCCAGGGATCGCAACTGAGTGGCGAGTTGTCTGATGGCACCAAATTTCAGACCATCGCTCCGCCGGATATGGAATTGATTCCTGAGCTGAAAAGCAAGGGTGTGATCATTGTGGCCAAGCCGGTGGATGATCAGGGCTTCTGGTTTACCCTGCTGGTGTCCTGGGGGCCGATCCTGTTGCTGATTGCCGTGTGGATCTTCTTCATGCGTCAGATGCAGGCCGGCGGTGGTAAGGCCATGAGCTTTGGCAAGAGCAAGGCCAAGCTCTTGACCGACACCCAGGGGCAGGTGACCTTTAAAGATGTTGCCGGGGTCGACGAAGCCAAGCAGGAACTTGAGGAAGTGGTCGAGTTTCTTAAAGACCCGAAAAAATTTACGCGTCTCGGCGGTAAAATCCCCAAAGGTGTCCTGTTAGTCGGGTCACCCGGTACCGGTAAAACCCTGCTGGCGCGTTCGGTGGCCGGGGAAGCGGGGGTTCCTTTCTTCACGATTTCGGGGTCGGACTTTGTCGAAATGTTTGTCGGCGTTGGTGCCAGCCGGGTGCGCGACCTGTTTCTGCAGGGCAAAAAAAATGCGCCCTGCATCATCTTTATCGATGAAATTGATGCCGTTGGTCGCCATCGGGGTGCCGGCCTTGGTGGTGGTCATGATGAACGCGAGCAGACTTTGAATCAATTGCTGGTCGAAATGGATGGTTTTGAGTCCAACGAAGGGGTCATTCTGGTAGCTGCGACCAACCGCCCAGACGTCCTCGATCCGGCGCTGTTACGTCCCGGTCGTTTTGACCGCCAGGTGGTGGTGCCGCGACCTGATGTCCGCGGGCGCAGCCGCATTCTCAAGGTTCATTCGCGCAAAGTGCCCATGAGCGACGATGTTGATCTGGAGGTGATCGCCAAGGGAACTCCCGGATTTTCAGGGGCAGATCTCGCTAATCTGATTAACGAGGCGGCGCTGTTGGCGGCACGGTCAAACAAATCTCAGGTCGACCGGATTGATTTTGATATGGCGAAAGACAAGGTTCTGATGGGTGCCGAACGCCGCTCCATGGTCATCACTGAAGATGAAAAACGGGTCACGGCCTACCATGAAGCCGGTCACGCCCTGGTCTCTCTGCTGAGCCCCGGTTCTGACCCGGTACACAAGGTTTCGATCATTCCGCGCGGGCGAGCGATGGGGGTTACTATGTATCTGCCGGCGGAGGAGAAGTACAACGAAACGGCCTCTGGGTTGCAAATGAAAATCCGTGCCCTGCTTGGTGGGCGGGTCGCTGAAGAGATGACCTTTGAATCTGTGACCAGCGGTGCCAGTAATGACCTTGAGCGGGTCACGGCGATTGCGCGTAAAATGGTGTGTGAATGGGGGATGAGTGAAAAAATCGGCCCATTGACCTTCGGCGAGAAAGAAGGTGAGGTTTTTCTGGGCCGCGATATGGGTCACATGAAAAACTACAGCGAGGCCACGGCGGTTGAAATTGATCAGGAAATTCGTCAGCTGGTGTTGCAAAATTACCAGCTCACCCGCACCCTGCTGGGCGATAACCAAAACCAGCTGAAGGCTCTGGCCGAAGCCTTGCTTGAACGTGAAACTCTGGAAGGGGACGAAGTCCGAAAAATTGTTTTTGCCGGCAAAACGGTGGAGACTCTTGCTGAAGCTACGCCTGACTCAGCGTCAGAACAAGAGATTGAAAAAGAAAGTTAATTCCGCGCTGATGCTGCGCGGGCGTGGCTGTCACCTCGATTTGAGCCTGCCGCGCATTATGGGCATACTCAATCTGACCCCGGATTCCTTCTCGGATGGCGGCTGCTATCTTGCCCTTGACGCGGCCTTGGAACAGGCCCATTCCATGATTGCCGCGGGGGCAGATCTCCTTGATATTGGTGGTGAAAGTACCCGTCCCGGCGCACAACCGGTTTCGGTTCAACAGGAATCTGAGCGGGTTTTGCCGTTGATTGAAGCCTTGCGGCAAGAAACAAACATTCCCCTGTCCATTGATACGACCAAGGCCGAAGTTGCCAAGGCTGCTCTGAACGCCGGGGTGAATTTTGTTAATGACATCAGTGGTTTTCAATTTGATAGCGAGATGGCAGCGACGGTCGCGGCGGCGGGCGCCGGCGTTTTTCTGATGCATACATCCGGGCGACCATCGGTTATGCAGCAGCAAACCCACTATGACGATCTGTTACCAGAGGTTGCATTTTTTCTGCGCCAGGCCGCAAGTCGGGCCCTAGCGGCGGGAATTGCCCCTGACGCCATTGCTCTTGATCCGGGTATCGGGTTTGGCAAGGATCTTCGCGGGAATCTCAGCTTGCTGCAACAACTCAATAAATTGCTTACCCTGGGTTATCCCCTGCTCCTTGGCACCTCGCGCAAGAGTTTTATCGGTCAGGTTCTGCATCTGGATGATCCGCGCCAACGGCTGGCGGGTTCTTTGGCCAGTGTTGCCCTGGGGGTGCAGCAGGGAGTGCGTATTTTTCGGGTTCATGATGTGCGCCCGTCACGCGAAGCGGCCTTGCTGTCTTTTGCAATCTGTCAGGGGGAGAATCCCGTTACCGGCGTTTAAGCATCAGGGCGATGCCAAAATGCCAGGGGCGGATTACCGGAACTTCGGATGGTTCATGCCTGAAGTACTTTCGAATATACGTCTGCTGGATCTGCTCGATATTGGGATCGTCGCCTTTATCATCTATCGGATCATCCTGCTCATCAAGGGGACACGTGCCGTGCAGATGCTCCTTGGACTTGCAGTAATTCTATTAGTTTATGTCGCTTCGCGTATTGGTGGCCTGCACACCCTGAACTGGTTCCTCAGTAATTTTCTCTCTTCAATCATTTTGGTCATAGTGGTTATTTTTCAGAATGATATTCGTCGTGCCCTGATGCACGTTGGGCGCAATCCCTTCTTTTCCGGTATGAGTTATCAGGAAGAAACCGCCCTGATCGATGAAATCGTCCAGGCCTCGGTGGCCCTGGGGCAAAAAAAAATTGGTGGATTGATCGTTATTGAACGTGAAACCGGTTTAAAAGATGTCCTCGAAACCGGCACCGCCATTGATGCCAAGGTCAGCAGCGAAATTATTCAAGCCATATTCCTGACCGGATCACCCATTCATGATGGTGCTTTGGTGGTTCAGCAGGGGCGCCTTAAACAGGCGGGCTGTTTTTTGCCCTTAAGCCAGAATGCGGACATCAGTAAATATCTGGGAACACGCCATCGGGCGGCTATTGGTTTAACTGAGCTGCTTGATGCCGTGGCCGTGGTTATTTCGGAGGAAACCGGCAAGATTTCGGTTGTTGTTAATGGGGGCATTACCCGTGCGCTCGATGCAACAGATCTGCGCAAGGTGCTGGGCCGGTTGCTCGAACCACGCCGCAAACCCAGCACGAAAAAAGGGAAGGCAAAAGGGTGATAAAACTGGTTACTGAAAACTGGTCCCTTAAGGTATTGTCGCTTGCCTTTGCGATATTTCTGTGGTTTTTCATCATGGGTGAAAGCCAGTTGGAAGTTGGTTATACTGTCCCGCTGGAAATGCAGAAGCTACCACCTGATCTGGTGATTGCCAACCAGGTGCCCAGCCTTGTCGATGTGCGTATCACCGGACCGCGCGCGCTCCTGATGAAAATCAGCCCCACGGATATTGCGATTGCCGTTGATTTGTCCGACTTGAAGCCGGGGTTGACCTCTTTCAAACGTCTTGAAGAGCGCCTGAGCCTGCCCAGTGGTCTGCGCGTCACTCGCCTGTCGCCCTCATTTATCGATATTCGAATTGAACGGCGTCAAGACAAGTTGGTTCCGATTAAGATTGTCCTTGCCGACGATCCTGATCCGGGTTATCGCATTGCCGGCATTAGTGCCAGCCCGCCGAAAGTCAAGGTGTCGGGCGCAGAAAGCGAAATTATTGCCATCTCGGAAGTCATGACGGAACCGGTTGTCCTCAAGGGCGTGACTGAGAGTTTTTCGCAAATTGTCCCCCTGGTTTATGAGCGGACCTACACGGATTTTGTTGATATGCGCACCGCCGAAATTCATATTGAAATCGAAGCCGAGCCTATTGTTGAAGTTTTACCCGAGCCGCCAGCCGCCGAGTCTGCGCCCCTCGAACCAATCCGTAAACAGGGGGAATCCCAATGACAAGAAAACTTTTTGGTACTGATGGCGTGCGTGGTGTCGCCAACGTTTATCCCATTACCACCGAAATTGCCATGCAGCTGGGTCGTGCGGCGGCCCATGTTTTCAAAGAGGGTGAGCGACGGCATCGCCTGGTCATCGGCAAAGACACGCGCCTGTCGGGTTACATGATTGAAAATGCCCTGGTCGCCGGGATCTGTTCGATGGGGGTTGATGTGCTGCTGGTGGGGCCCTTGCCGACCCCGGGGATCTCTTTTATTACGGCTTCAATGCGCGCCGATGCCGGGGTGGTGATTTCGGCTTCGCATAACCCGTATCAAGATAACGGCATCAAATTCTTCAGTCGAGATGGCTTCAAGTTGCCCGATGAGCTGGAAATGCGGATCGAGTCACTGATGAACAATGGCGAACTCGATGCTCTGCGCCCGATAGCCGACGAGGTCGGCAAGGCTTTTCGCATTGATGATGCGGTGGGGCGCTACATTGTGTTTCTCAAAAATACCTTCCCGCGTGATCTCGATTTGCAGGGGCTGAAAATCGTCCTCGATTGTGCTCATGGCGCTGCTTACAAGGTCGCACCCGCGGTGCTCACCGAACTGGGGGCCGAAGTCATCGCCTTGGGGGTTAAGCCCGATGGCAAAAATATCAATGCCGGCTGTGGATCACTTCATCCGGAAATTATGGCCGCCGCGGTGCGCGAACATGGGGCCGATTTAGGGATGGCCCTCGATGGCGATGCCGACCGGGTTATTTTTGTTGATGAAAAGGGTGACCTGGTTGATGGTGATCATATCATGGCTATTTGTGCGACCCGCATGCTGGCCGCAGGGACACTCAAAAAGCAGACGCTGATTGCAACGGTTATGAGCAATATGGGGCTGGAAATTGCCATGCGTAAAGCCGGCGGACACCTGGTGCGAACTGATGTGGGCGACCGTTATGTGGTCGAGGCGATGCGCCAGGGTGGTTATAACCTGGGGGGGGAGCAGTCGGGGCACATGATCTTTCTTGAGCATAACACCACGGGCGACGGTGTTCTTTCGGCGCTGCAATTGCTGGCTATTCTTCAGCGCAGCGGTCAGCCCTTGTCGGAGCATGCACGGGTGATGCAGGCCCTGCCCCAGGTTCTTGTCAATGTGCGCGTCAAACGGCGCGCGGATCTGGCAGACATTCCTGCCGTCAGCCGGGTGATGGCTGAAGTCGAAGCTGCTCTCGGTGACCGGGGGCGGGTACTGATCCGCTACTCGGGAACCGAACCTCTGTTACGGATTATGCTTGAAGGCCGCAATCAAAAGCAGATCGAAGCCCAGGCGGCGTCTATTGCCGGGGCGGTACAGGCAACCATTGGCGCTTGAACCTCATGGATATTTTCAGGGGGGGCAGACGCTGGAATTTCAGGAAAAAGGAGGCGATACCTTTGATCAAGCTTGGAGTGAACGTAGATCATGTGGCAACTCTGCGTGAAGCACGTGGTATCAATGAGCCCGATCCGGTGGCGGCGGCGATGCTGGCAGAGCTGGCGGGTGCCCATGGTATCACGGTGCATCTGCGTGAAGATCGTCGCCACATTCAGGATCGCGATGTCGAACTCCTGAAGCGCACGGTCAAAACCCGCCTGAATCTGGAAATGGCACTGGCCGATGAAATGGTTGCCATTGCTCTCAAGCTCTTGCCCGATTCGGTGACTCTGGTTCCCGAGGGCCGTCAGGAATTAACCACCGAAGGGGGGCTTGATGTCCTGATGCTGCGTCAAACGCTCAAACACAAGATTGGTCTCTTGCGCCAGGCCGGCAGCGTCGTCAGCCTGTTTGTCGAGCCCGATATCGAGCAGATTAAGGCCAGTCAGCGCGTGGGTGCCGATTTCATTGAAATTCACACCGGGGCCTACTGTGAAGCCACAACCGAGGTCGAGCGTAAAGAACAATTACGTCGCATTGAACTGGCCATCAGTGCCGCACGGAAACTGGGCCTGGGGGTCAATGCCGGACATGGGCTGAACTATCAGAACATCGGGCCGGTCGCGGCCTTGCCGGGGATTGAGGAATTTAATATCGGCCACAGTATTGTTGGTCGGGCCGTGCTGGTCGGCATGGAACGCGCGGTGCGTGAGATGCTTCAGCTGCTGCCTCAACACTGATGGCCATTGTCGGCTGCGGGATAGATCTGGCCAAAGTGTCGCGTTTTCAGCGCTTGATCGATGAAAAAAAACGCGCGCTTCTCGAACGCTTGTTTACCCCGACCGAGCTTGACTATGCCCTGGCCTTCAAGCGTGGCGGAGAACATCTGGCGGCACGCTTTGCGGCCAAGGAAGCCTTTTTAAAGGCCCTTGGAACCGGATTGCGTTTTGGACTCAGCTGGCAACAGCTTGAAGTTTGTCGCGATGAGCTGGGCTGTCCCCGTCTGAGGGCTAGCGGGCAGGCGTTAGAAATGTTGACCGCAAAGAACGGCGCAAGAATCCATCTGTCCTATAGTCACGATGGCGAATATGCCGTTGCCCAGGTCATCCTTGAAGATTAACCACGGGACAGCACTTCTATGAAATTGATCAGTGCAGCGCAGATGCAGGCTATGGATCAACGGGCGATCACAGAGATTGGTTTGCCCGGCGCGCTGTTGATGGAAAATGCCGGTCGCGCCGCGGCTGTCGCCCTGGTGGCCGACGCACAATCCCTGTTTCCCGGTCCGGTGCTGGTGCTGGCAGGCGCAGGCAACAACGGGGGAGATGGTTATGTGGTCGCCCGCATTCTGCAGGGGTGGGGGTGGCAGGTTACAACTCTGGTGCTGGCAGAGGAATCGCGCATCAGTGGTGATGCTGCACTGATGTTGCGCGTGCTGCAACGGCTGGACGGCAGAGTGATTTTTACGACAGAGGTCGAAAGCCTGCGCACGCAGCTTGACCTCTGCGTGCCGCGATTGGTTGTCGACGCCTTGCTCGGCACCGGGCTCAACACCGAGGTGCGTGGTTTTTATCTGGCCGCCCTGGAACTGGTAGCACAGGTCGATGCCCGGTTCGTGGCTCTCGATCTTCCTTCCGGGGTCAATGCATCCGATGGCCGGGTCATGGGGCGGGCCCTGAAAGCAGAGCAGACCCTCAGTTTTCACTCTGCCAAAATCGGACATGCCAGTCGGCCGGGGGCAGATTATGTGGGTGAACTGAAAATTTTGGATATCGGCATTCCCTCTTTCCCCGACCTCCCGGCGGCGACGGAAGCCGAGGTCATTCTCCTTAATCCCCCAAGGGCCCGGCAGTTGCTCCCGGCCCGCTCGGCACAGGGGCATAAGGGGACTTTCGGCCATCTGGCGGTGGTCGCCGGCGCTCCTGGGTATACCGGGGCGGCAGTACTGACCAGCCTGGCTGGTTTGCGCAGCGGCGCGGGCTTGACCACCCTGTTCAGTCCACCCCGTCTTTATCCCTTGATGGCGCAGAAACTGACCGAAGTGATGACCAGACCCTTAAGCGGCCAGGGAGATGTCCTGACCGCTCAGCATTGCGAAGAAATTATCGCCTTTGCTGCCCAGGCCGAGGCGCTGGTGGTTGGCCCCGGAATTGGTCGGCAGCCGGAAACCTTTGATGGGGTGCGACAACTGCTCAGGCAGTGTCCCTGTCCGCTGGTGCTTGATGCCGACGCGCTTAATGCCCTGGTTGGCGCAACCGAAATTTTACCGTCGCTCGGTGATTTTGTGCCGGTGTTGACCCCGCATCCAGGAGAATTTGCGCGTTTGCTGGGCTGTTCGATTGCTGAAGTTGAGGCGGACCGTTTTCGTCTGGCCCGCCAGTTTGCCCTTGATTATGGTGTCGTGTTGCTGCTCAAGGGCGCCCGGACCCTGATTGCCGATCCGCGAGGGTGGGTCAGAATCAACCCCACCGGCAATGTCGGGTTGGCCACGGCTGGCAGCGGTGATGTGCTGGCCGGTCTGATTGGCGGTCTGCTCGCCCAGGGGCTGAGTCCCTTTGATGCGGCAAGCCTGGGTGCCTGGCTTCATGGCCGTGCGGCCGATCTCCTCGCCGCCGAAATCGGCACGGCGGGTCTCATGGCAACGGATCTGCTCAATAAAATACCTCTTGCCCGTTTTCAACTTGAAGGAGTCAAACCATGTTGACCGCTCGTGATATTATGACCACCAAGGTGGTCAGTGTTTCCCCGGAGACCAGTCTGAAGGATCTCGCCGAACTCTTTGTCAGCTCACGATACAGCAATATTCCGGTGCTCGAAGCTGGGCGGCTGGTGGGAATGGTCAGTGAAACCGATTTGATCGAACAGCAGCAGCCCCTGCATATTCCCACGGTGATGGCGATCTTCGATGGTGTTTTTTACCTCGACAGTGAAAAACGTTTTCAACAGCAGGTCGACCGGGTCACGGCCCAGACCGTTGGTGAAATTTGTCAGAAGGAACCCGTCTCCTGTGGCCCCGCTACCAGTTTGAGCGAAATTGCCAAGTTAATGAGCAAACATAAGGCCCACCTGATTCCCGTGCTTGAAAAAGGACGTTTGCTTGGCGTGGTCGCCCGGCTCGATTTGATCAAAGCCTTCAGGGAATAAAACCACCCGTGCGCGTAAAAACCTGCTCTGAAGAGACCACCGAGGGCCTTGGCCTGCTGGTTGGTCGCACGCTTGACCGGCGCTTGACGATCCTCTTGCAAGGGGAGTTGGGAGCGGGCAAATCGGTCTTCGCCCGCGGGATTGCCCGTGGTCTCGATGTGCCTGCAACAATTCCCGTTACCAGCCCAACCTTTACCCTGATGAATCAGTACACGGGACGGTTCAATCTTTATCATTTTGATCTTTACCGCATTGCCGCTGGTGATGAATTGGAAGACATAGGTTTTGACGAATTTGCCTTCGGTACCGGAGTGGCCCTGGTCGAGTGGCCGGAACGCCTTGATGCGCTAGACTTTGACCATCTTTTAGTACAGATCGAGCGGGTGTCAGCCAGTTGCCGCAGCCTGAGCTTCAGCGCTCGGGGTGAAAGTCAGACACTTTTTTTGAGCCAACTTGAAAAAAAGCTACGCCTGGAAGAAAACCCCGATATTCGGTGGTTTGAATAAAAAACGTTTTGACCCCTCAAGTCGTTTTTGTTATTAACGTCTCTTCGGCTCAACCTGATATTCCGGTTTGGTCGCGTTCGTTCACCCCTACCGCCCTGGGCGGTTCAGAAGGAGGCAGGTAAACCTATGGCTCTGGTTGTTCAAAAATATGGAGGCACCTCGGTCGGATCCATAGAACGGATCCGCAATGTTGCACAACGGGTGGCCGAAACCTTTGATCAGGGAAACGACGTGGTGGTGATTGTTTCGGCCATGTCGGGTGAAACCAACCGCCTGGTTGCCCTGGCTAATGACGTTTGTGAGTTTCCCAGTGAGCGTGAATACGATGTCCTGGTTGCCACCGGCGAACAGGTCACGATTGCGCTCTTGGCCATGTGTCTTGAATCTATGGGCTACAAGGCGAAAAGTTACCTCGGTTCACAGATCCCGGTGATCACCGACAGCGCGCACGCCAAGGCGCGCATCCAAAGCATCCCCGATACCAAAATTCGCGCCGATCTGGCTGAAAAACGCATTGTTGTCTGCGCCGGTTTTCAAGGCGTTGATGAGTTTGGCGACATCACCACTCTGGGCCGTGGCGGCTCCGACACCTCGGCGGTTGCCATTGCTGCAGCGCTGAAGGCTGACGTCTGTGAAATTTACACCGATGTTGACGGCGTCTACACCACGGATCCACGGGTGGTGCCTGCGGCGCGCAAGCTCGATAAAATCAGCTACGAGGAAATGCTCGAAATGGCCTCCCTGGGAGCCAAGGTGCTGCAGATTCGTTCGGTGGAATTTGCCAAAAAATACAACGTGGTTATTCATGTGCGAACCAGTTTTGACAACCGCCAGGGAACGCTGGTGATGAAGGAGGATGCAGAGATGGAAACCGTACTGGTTTCAGGGATTGCCTTTAACAAGGATGAAGCAAAGATCAGCGTGTTGGGTGTGCCTGACCAGCCCGGAATCGCCGCGCAAATTTTTTCGCCACTCACCGAAGCGAACATCACTGTCGATATGATTATTCAGAATGTTTCCAGTGATGGCAAAACCGACCTGACCTTCACCGTTCCCAAAACCGATTGCAAAAAAGTGTTGCAGCTTATTGAGCCTTTGGCCCAAAAAATCGGTGCCCGGGGGGTCAGCAGTGACACCGCTATCAGCAAGGTTTCGATCATCGGGGTTGGCATGCACTCCCATGCGGGGGTTGCCGGACAGATGTTCTCGACCCTGTCGCGTGAAGGCATTAATATTGAGATGATCTCAACCAGTGAAATCAAAATTTCCTGCGTGGTCAATGAAAAGTACACCGAACTGGCCGTGCGGGTGCTCCACGAAGCTTTCGGGCTCGACCGCGCCGAATAGCCGTCGCGGCCTTTGGTCGCCTGGCGAGAAAGGATGTTATGTAATGCGAAAAATCAGCTTGTACGATACAACCCTGCGTGACGGAACCCAGTCGGAGGACATTTCTTTCCTGGTTCAGGATAAGGTGAATATTGCTCACCGCCTCGACGAAATGGGAATTCATTACATCGAAGGCGGCTGGCCGGGATCGAACCCTAAAGACATTGCTTTTTTTGAGGCGATTCAACACGAAAAACTGTCTCAGGCCCGAATCGCGGCCTTTGGTTCGACGCGACGTGCGAAAACGACACCCCAGGACGATAATAACATTCAAACCCTGATCGCGGCTCGGCCCGATACGGTGACAATTTTTGGCAAATCCTGGGATTTTCATGTCCGTGAAGCCCTGCGTATCAGCCTTGAGGAAAATCTTGAGCTGATTCATGATTCCCTGGCGTATCTTAAACAGCATGTTGGTGAAGTGATTTATGATGCCGAGCACTTCTTCGATGGGTACAAAGCGAACCCTGAGTATGCGCTCAAATCCCTCCAGGCGGCGGCTGAAGCCGGAGTCGACTGCATTGTTCTCTGTGACACCAATGGTGGCACCTTGCCCCATGAATATCCCGCTATTTTTAAGGCGGTGCAGGCAGAGGTTCAAATTCCCCTGGGAATTCATGCCCACAATGATTCCGAATGTGCGGTGGCCAATTCCCTCATGGCCGTAGAGCTGGGCGCTGTTCATGTCCAGGGGACAATCAACGGTTTTGGTGAACGCTGTGGTAACGCTAACCTCTGTTCCATCATTCCCGCCCTGAAACTCAAGATGGGGCACAACTGTATCAGCGACGAACAATTGACCCGGCTGCGTAAATTGTCGCGTCATATCTATGAGCTGGCCAACCTTATCCCCGAAAAGCATCAGCCCTATACCGGAAATTCTGCCTTTGCCCATAAGGGTGGAGTTCATGTCTCTGCAATTCAGCGCCACGCTGAAACCTATGAGCATATCCGTCCCGAGCAGGTCGGCAATCGCACCCGTGTGCTGGTCTCGGATCTGTCCGGGCGCTCAAATGTGCTGGTCAAGGCCGAAGAATGCGGGTTGAAACTCGACAGCAAAGATCCGGTCGCTTTAGAGATTCTTGAAGAAATCAAGGAAATGGAGAATAAAGGCTATCAGTTTGAAGGTGCCGAAGCTTCCTTCGAACTTTTAATGCGCCGCGCCCTTGGTCAGGTAAAGACGTATTTTCAAGTGTTGGCCTTCCGCGTTATCGATACGCGCCGCAGTGAAGATAAGACCCCGGTTTCTGAGGCGACGGTCAAGGTGAAAGTTGGCGGGCGCATCGAACATACCGCCGCCGATGGCAACGGCCCGGTCAATGCCCTCGATCGTGCCCTGCGCAAAGCCCTGGAAAGTTTTTATCCCCGCATCGGTGAAATGAATCTCCTCGATTACAAGGTGCGCGTGCTGCCGGCCGGTAAGGGCACCGAATCCTTTACCCGGGTGCTGGTGGAATCGGGTGACCACGACAGTCGCTGGGGCACCGTCGGTGTGAGCCAAAATATTATTGATGCTTCCTATCATGCCCTCACCGACGCCATGCAATACAAGCTGCATAAGGATTCAGGCGAATAAATCACATGGCTGCACGTGCGAGCCGTTGGCTGGTACTCATTCTTGCACTCTGCTTCTTTTATGATCTGGGCCGGACGTTTCTTTGGCAACAAGAATCACCGGCCCCGCTTCTTTCTGCTGCACCCCAAACCCGAATACTGGTTTCAGGTTTAGGTTCTGCCTATGATGGAATTCATCAAAATAATGACGTTCAACAGGCATTAAGCGCCATATTATTGACGAAATTTCGTATTTCACCATCTGTAGAAAAAATACTCAATGATAACCGTTGGTTCGAAGATGGACGTCTGTTTGCATTTCAGTGTGAAGGTCGGCGCGTGCTTCGTCTGTCTGTGGGCTGGATGCCTGCTGCCCTGCGCATGACTCTGGGTATTCCCCTCCATGTGGCCCGTATGACGGAAGCCGACTGGCAGGAT
>Ga0100393_10002663_pt1 | contig 17221 bp, 18 predicted proteins | sample CryGeymeta201517_FD_81546 | JGI IMG/M metagenome (GOLD analysis project Ga0100393, IMG submission 81546) | Groundwater microbial communities from Crystal Geyser aquifers in Utah, USA - Crystal Geyser metaG 2015-17 | ecosystem: Environmental > Aquatic > Deep subsurface > Groundwater | place... | reverse complement strand
TGGCCGCCTTTGCCGAGCAAACTGGCAACGGCCTGCTGGAGCATGGCAGTGAACGCAGCAAGTTTGTGTTTTTCCTCAAAAAAGCCTGATACTGCCGGATCTCCCAACCTTATTCAGAGCGCACACATGGCAGCTAAAAAAATGGCCCTGATCGCCACCAAGGGCACCTTGGATATGGCTTATCCCCCGTTCATTCTGGCCTCCACCGCTGCTGCGCTGGGCTGGGACGTGCAGATATTTTTCACCTTTTACGGCCTGCAGTTGCTGCGCAAAAGTCTCGATGACATCAAAATCAGCCCGCTGGCCAACCCGGCCATGCCGATGCCGGTGCCCATGCCCGTGATGGTGCAAATGCTGCCCGGCATGGAGTCCATGGCAACGATGATGATGAAGAACAAGATGAAGTCCAAGGGCGTGGCCTCGTTGCAGGAGTTGCGCGACATCTGTCTAGAGTCCGATGTCAAGTTTGTCGCCTGCCAGATGACAGTTGACTTGTTCGAGTTCGAAACCAGCGAATTTATCAAGGAAGTGGAATACGGCGGCGCCGCCACCTTCATGGAGTTCGCTGGTGAATCCGACGTTTGTCTGTACATCTGAGTCATGCTGAGGGAACTGCTTTTGGGCGCCGCCCTGGCGTGCGCGGCCCAGTTCAGTCTGGCCCTGTCGCGGCGGGATTCGTGTTGGCCTCAGCAGCGACGGCAGCGTCTCGTGCATGAGCCGAGATGGTTCATCAGGAATTTTCAAAGTGAGGCGACCAGGTTAGCGGGTTCACCGGCACTAGCCCATAGCCCCTCAAACCAAGGCCTTCGCTTGCGTCCCACTGCCAGATGAAACGTCTGCTTTTCTGATTTCTCGAGTTTGCTATCCCAAAACGTCCCCACTGCCAACACCTTGTGGTGCGTCACCGCGTGGCGAAACACACGCAACAGCTTATAGGCCAGCATCGTCACCCCCAGCGCAGCCTTTGTCGCCCAGCCCACGATGGTTTGCTGCAGCGGCTGTGTCAAGCGAGCACTGATGATGTGGGTGATCTTCTTGTCCACCAGAAAGTCAACAACGACCTTGTTGCAGAAGCCGCTATCTGCACGAAACAGACCGACTTTGGTGGCTCCCAGGTTATTCAGTGCGGCCTGCAGCAAGCCAGCGGAGAAGTCCATGCCTTCGAGCATGCGTTTGAGTAAGGCCAGTGCGCCCCAGGCGGTGACTTCATGTGAGCTGAACTTCAGATCGAACGGGTCATAGGGCTTCATGTTGATGACCAACTACGAGCAAATCAGTCAAAAATGTGAGCAGCCAATGTGCCGCTGAAGCTGCCTGGAATTCCTAATGGACATTCTCGCTTGATCGCAATGTGCTGGCCTCTTGTGCGCACCTGCGCACGGGCGTTGGCTCAAACTGGGCCAATGCCTTTGTCAACTTTGTACGGCGCAAAACCATGGAAAATCAAATGCAAATCCCCGGCGCAGCGCGCACCTTGCTGTTCAAGAGCCAGCCAGTGGCGTGGCCGAGTTGGCCTTGCGTGTTGCGGCCAAAAAAGATGCCGATGGCGAATTGCAATTTGGCATGGGTTTTGACGACCCTAATGACTAAGATATGAAGCTCGATCTGGAAGGCGTGGCAGTGCTCATTGGCGGAGAATCGCAGGAACTGCTGTTCGACACCGTGCCTGACTTTGTCGAACTCAACCCGGGTGAATTCACCTTCGTCTTCATCCTCACCAGCCATCCCTCCCGCGCCAGCGGCGGTTGTGGCAGCAAAGGAGTAAGCCATTGAAAGCCGATGTGAAAAACTTCAAACCTGATGCTGGTCGTGTTTACCTGGTCGGTGCCGGCCCGGGTGACCCCGAGCTGCTCACGCTGCGTGCCGCGCGCCTGCTCAAGCAAGCCGACGTGATCGTCTATGACAACCTGGTGTCTGAGGGCGTGCTGGCTTTTGTGTCACCCACCGCCGAGCGCATTTATGCCGGCAAGCGGCGCAACGAGCACACCCTGCGCCAGGAGCAGATCAACAGCTTGCTGGTCAAGTTGGCCAGCCAGGGCAAACAGGTGGTGCGCCTCAAGGGCGGTGACCCGTTCATTTTTGGCCGTGGCGGCGAAGAATTGCAAACGCTGGCAGCGTCTGGCGTGGCATTCGAGGTGGTGCCTGGCGTGACTGCCGCCTCCGGCGTGTCGAGTTATGCGGGTATTCCGCTCACGCACCGCGACCACGCGCAATGCTGCCTGTTTGTCACCGGCCACCTCAAAAATGGCACGGCCGACCTCGACTGGCCCAGCCTGGTGCGCCTGAATCAGACCGTGGTGATTTACATGGGCCTGCTCGGCCTGCCGGAAATTTGCCGCGAGATGGTGGCGCACGGCGCGTCCCCCGAGCTGCCCATTGCCGTGGTGCAAGACGGCAGCCTGCCGACCCAAAAAGTGGTCACCGGCACGCTGGTCAACATGGCCGAGCGGGTGGCGCAAGCCGGCCTCAAATCACCGTGCCTGACGATCATCGGCGAGGTGGTCAAGCTGCATCAGGAACTGGCCTGGTTTGAGTCTGCGCCAAGTACGGTAGCGGCTTGACTGACTGTTCCGGCTTGTCAGGGTTTAGTGAAGCGGTGAGCTCGTCAGCGCTTTGCGCGCAGATTGTCTATTGCACCTTGCATCCAGGTCTTCGCGGTGTTCAGTGTGTGGCTTTCTTCCAGAAGGCCGCGCAGCGCGCTCAGTTGCTGTTCGAACAGACCCTCTTTACCCAAATCTGCGGGTGTCTCGCCGGGGCCAAGGGGCAGGATGTTTTCGAGATAGGTTCCACCAAGCAGGCGCCTGAGGATGCCCTCACCCAAGAACGGTTCGTCGTTGTTCAAGGTCCGCGTGGCATTTAGCAGGCGGCGAACATCGTACTGTCCGGGGTAAATGTCGGGCACCTGCTTCTTGATGGCCAGCAGGCTGTAGACGCCAATGCGGGCCGTGCGCACCGAGCTCTCCAGGGTGAATACCACGTCGTTATGGGTTTCTACAAACTGACCGAGACAGGCCACATTGGTGCAGCCCTGCGGCACCACCCAGGGGCGGTCTCCCTTGGCGCGTGGCATGAATTGGGCGGTGATGTAGGGCATCAGCGCCAGGCGCACTTTGGTGTTTGCGATCACCTCGTCAACCTTGTCGATCAGGCCAAGGTGATAACACAGTTCGGTCAAAATTTCCTTGCCGGTGCATTGCGGCATGGGTTTTTTGACATAGTCGCCGGGGGTGTCCATCAGCAGCGCAAAGACCCAGGGCACGAGGACATCGGTGGGTTGATCCGGGAAGTGGGGTTGGCGGTTGAGGGTGAAGCTCATCAACCAGGCTGAGTCAGTGAAGGTGATGATGCCGCCAGTGGCCGTTTTGCCAGAGTAGGGATCATTCACGCAGAGCGCCTTCAACTTTTCTGTCAGCGCGGAGGGCGTGCAGGTCAGCGTTGCCGACTCCCATGTTGAGGCAGGTACGTTGCCGCAGAATTTCTTGGGCCGGCCAAAAGCGGGGGACTTGTTAGTGAGCTGCTGCCACAACTGCCAGCTTGCGCCCACCCGGGCGTCGGGTGCGTTGACACGCAATTCAGGCACTGTATCGGCGTCACCGTAGGCGGTGTCTTCGACGATGGAGCCGAGGGTGACAAAGACCAAATCACGCGCTTGGATATTGATCCGCTGGTTGCCATCAGGGGTGTGGCACTCGATTGCCGTGACGGTTTTTGCATCTCCACTGAGGTCCATCGCCAGATCAAATACGGTCGTCTGGTATTGAATTTTGACGCCCTGGTGTTGCAGCCAAGCCATCAAGGGGCGTATGAAACTGTCGTACTGGTTGTATTTGGGGAAAACCAGCGACGTCATGTCGTTCAACCCGTCCATCAGGTGCAGAAAACGGTGCATGTACAGCTTCATTTCCAGCACAGAATGCCAGTTCTGGAAGGCAAACATGGTGCGCCAGAACGTGTAAAAGTTGCTCTTCAGAAAGCCTTCACTGAACCACTGCTCAACCGTCACGTCATCAAGGTCTTCCTTGCGCGCCAAAAAAAGTCGCAGCAACTCCAATTGCTGCAGCCGGCTCAGCCCCATGGTCGACGAATCCTTGATATGCCCCTGCTTTTCAAGCAGCCGCGCTTTTGACCAGTTCTTGTCAGCGTCATTGACGACGCGAAATTCATCCAGCACCGTGAAGGGTGCGGGCAGTTCCAGCGCCGGTATTTCCGAGAAAACATCCCAGAAGTTCTGGTACGTCATCTCCATTTCGCGGCCACCGCGAACGAGATAACCCTTCTCGGCATTGCCCGCCCCGTCAAGCGCGCCGCCCTCAATCGTCTGGGATTCAAGAATCGTGATGTTGGCGCCCGGCATATGACCGTCGCGGATCAGAAAGAAGGCGGCGGACAGACCACCAATGCCGCTGCCAATGATGTAGGCATGGCGCTTGGCAATGCCTTCAGTGGCGAGCGGGCGATGGTTCGTATAGCTGCCGTGCAGGTCAGCGGGCGGCAGTGCGGTGTCCAGGCCGTTGTGCAAATGCCGGGTCGATGCGTCCGGGCTCACATCCATGGTTTGTTGGGCCATGGCGTCAATGTGGGTCTTGAGTCGCGAGCTGTCTTTAACGGGCGTGGTGTGGCTAGTCATGGTGTGTCCTTTTTGGGCGTGCGTTTGGAGGCTTGGGCCGGGCTTGCCCGGCCCTTGGCGGGTCACTTACTTTTTCAGATAGCTGTAAAAGCCCTGGCCGGTTGACCTGCCGAGCTTGCCCTTGTCGATGTAGCGCTCCTTGAGCAGTTTCGCAAATGCCTGCCGCTTTGGGGCTGGGTTCGCCAAGGAAATGTTGTAGGCGGTCGTGAGTCCGACGATGTCATATATCTGGAATGGCCCCAAGGGCGCCCCGGTGGCGATGCGCCAGGTTTTGTCCACCATGTCAGGCTCGGCGATGTCGTCCACAAGAAGGTCACCCGCGGCGCCCAGGAACGGCACGAGCAGCGCGTTGAGCAGGTAACCCGCATGCTCCTTCTTGAGCTCAATCGGCACCATGCCCGTTGCCGTCGCGAACTCGACGATGGCCTGGGTCACAGCCGGCGCGGTGTCCGTCGTTCCCATGATTTCTGCCGTGTTGTGTGACCAGACACGGTTGGCGTAGTGCAGCGCAATGAACCGGTCAGGGCGACCGGTGGCGTCTTTCATTGCACTTGGCAATAGGGTTGACGAATTGGTTGCGAAGATCGTCTTGGGCGGCGCGAGCTTGGCCAATCGGGTGTAAACGTCGCGTTTGATTTCAAGCTTCTCTGGTACGACCTCGATCACAAGGTCGGCATCCTTGACGGCATCGGCGAGTTCGAACGAGTAGCTGATGTTGGCGAGCGCCGCTGCCGAGCCGCCATTGACCGCACCGACCACATGCTCGTCGATGTAGGTCTGTGCCAGACTGGCAAAGCGCGTCTTCGCTTGCGCAATGATCTCTGCGTTGATGTCGTAGGCGATGACGGTAAAGCCATGGAATGCGGTCTGGAATGCAATTTGCGAGCCGAGTACGCCGGTTCCGAGGACGGTGACATTCTTGATGGTTGTCATGGGCTGTTCTTTCTGTTTGAGATGGGGTGGCACAACGATCACAGAACGAGCGCCTGTCGCCATTCTGATGAAAGCTGCTGCGCTGCACTGTGCGCCAGCGCGCTTAGGCCCGCAAAGCCAAGGCAGTCGCGCCCGCACCCATGGCCACGATCAGCAAAGGCCAGCGGCCGGCCTTGGGGTGGGCAGTTCGCTCACTTCACGATCAGCAGCAGACTCTCGTCCCACTTGGCGTGCTTCTCCAGCCCCGCCAGATTGGCGACGGTGGCCGCAATATTGGACAGACCCGCAGTGGCGACTCGTTTTAACCCCAGTTGGCCACCGGTGACCTTGTCAAACAGGATCAGTGGCACCGGGTTCAGGGTGTGGGCGGTTTTGGCCTTGTAGGAGCCGTCGGTGTTCAGTGAAGGTTGTTTGGTTTTTTTGTCCAGCTCATACATCTCATCGGCGTTACCGTGATCGGCGGTGATCAGGGCTACGCCGCCAGCCGCCGCAATGGCCGGCAGCAGGCGCGCCAGCGCCAGGTCAACGGCTTCCACGGCCATGGTGGCAGCGCGGAAGTTGCCGGTGTGGCCGACCATGTCGCCGTTGGCAAAGTTACAGCGCAGCAGCTTGTACTGGCCACTTTGCACGGCGGCAATCATGGCGTCGGTGATCTCGGCGGACTTCATCCATGGGCGTTGCTCGAATGGCACCACGTCGCTGGGCACTTCCTGCCAGGTTTCGCCCTCAAACTTGTTGGAGCGGTTGCCGTTCCAGAAGTAGGTGACGTGACCAAACTTTTGTGTCTCGGAGCAGGCGAACTGGGTCAGACCGGCCTTGCTGAACCACTCGCCCGAGGTGTCTTTGATGGCCGGTGGCGTCACCAGAAATCGCTTGGGCAGTTGCAGATCACCGTCGTATTGCAGCATGCCGGCAAAGGTGATCATGGGTGTGCGCACGCGGTCAAAGCGGGTGAAGTCAGCCTCGACAAAAGCGCGGGTGATTTCGATGGCGCGGTCGCCGCGGAAGTTGAAAAACACCACCGAATCACCGTCTTCGATGGTGCCAATAGGCTCGCCGTGCTCAGCAATCACAAATTCTGGCAAATCCTGGTCTATGGTGCCGGGGTGGCTGGCGCGCAAGCCATTGACCGCCGCTGTGGCGTTGGCAAACTGCGGGCCCTGGCCTAGCACATGGGTTTTCCAGCCTTTTTCCACCATCGGCCAATTGGCGTCGTAGCGGTCCATGGTGATGTTTTGACGGCCACCGCCCGAGGCAATGCGGGCGTCAAAACCGTCCACACTCAACTCGGCCAAAAAAGCCTCGAACGGCACCACGTAGTCCAGAGCGCTGGTCTCAGGCACGTCACGCCCGTCCAGCAAAGCGTGGATGCGCACCGTCTTGATGCCTTCGCGCTTGGCCTGGCTCACCATCGCCTTCAGGTGGTCGATGTGGCTGTGCACGTTGCCGTCAGAAAACAGTCCGATGAAGTGCGCCACGCCACGGCCCGCCCTGGCCCCGGCCACGATCTGCTGCCACGCCTGGCCCTGCCAGATCGAGCCGTCAGCAATGGCATTGGCGACCAGCGCCGCGCCCTGGCTGTAGACCTGTCCGGCGCCAATGGCGTTGTGGCCGACTTCGGAGTTGCCCATGTCATCGTCAGATGGCATGCCGACGGCTGTGCCGTGGGCGCGCAGGCTGATGTGGGGGCACTCTGTCATCAGTTGGTCCAGCGTGGGTTTGCGAGCGGCGGCAATGGCGCTGCCCACGTCGCGCTCAGCCATACCGTAGCCGTCCATGACGATGACAACAACCGGGCCGGCCACGCCGGTAAAGGAAGACGATTTTTGTAGCATGCGAGAGTCCTGAAGTCATGTTGCAGGACCGGTGCTGCGGGGGCAGTCCAGGCAGCATCCGGCAACCCCACTATATTCCCTCAAAAAATGGAGAGCCTACCTGAGCCTGAAGAAGAACATGGTTTGCTGAAATTGCCTGGCCTGACTGCTCATTTCTTCGGCGTTGGCTGCCAGCGCTTCAGCGCTTGCCGCGTTTTGCTGGATGGCGTGGTTCAACTGGCCCGTGATTTGTTTCAGATGTAGAGCGGTATCTACGCGCAAGTAGCTACCCATCTTCAGCGTGTCCACCAAGGGGAGATTATTTGCTGATTTTGGGATAAACTGGTAGAAAAAAATTAAGCACAATGCTTTCATGAAGGGATTGGGGGATGTCAAATAAATACGATGCCAACGTGCACGTCTCTGCCGCTGAGGCAAGCGTGCGTTTGGCAGATATGCGAACTGCGGACAGTGATTGTCCGGACCTCATCGTCAGTGTCGACGCCCATATGAAGATTAGCTTTGCCAACCAGGCTGTGGCAGACATGGCGGGCTTGCCAGTCACTTCACTCGCAGGGCTTGTCGTGGATCAGCTCGCAACAACCCTTGGTGTCAATGTCGTGACCGCAATGCGGGATGTGCATCGCACCGGACAGGCGGTGCGTATTCAGTCACAAGTTGCCAGGGCTGGTGTTGCGCGTTGGTTTGACGTTTGGGTCGTCTTGCGAGGGGCTGAGGATGTGGTCTGCTTCGCGCGAGACGTTACTGAAATGAAGCATACCGAGGAACTTTTGCGCAAGTCGGTCGGCCGGGATTCGTTAACAGGCTTAATGAACCACGCGTCGTTTCACGAGGCAGTAAGCAAGGCGGTAAGCTCTGATGCGGGGCAACGCGGCGAAGTTGCTCTGGTGCTGTTCGACCTCGACTACCTCAAGTTAATGAACGATGTTCACGGCCACCAAACTGGTGATCAAGCGCTCAAAGAAGTCGCCTCCATTTTGACGACATCCACGCGGGAATTCGACTGTATTGCACGCTTGGGTGGTGATGAATTTGGCGTTTTGTTGGTGGGTAGCCAGAGAGACGACGTGATCCGGGTGGCATGGCGGGCGGTCACAGACGTGTGCGCAACCGGTTTGCCTGGTGTCGGACGGCTTTCTATTTCGGCAGGTGTCGCTTTCATGGCCTCGACACGAGAGCCTGGCGACCTGTTTGATCGTGCGGATGCGGCCGTTTATGACGCAAAGGCCCGTGGGCGAGGTGTGGTATCGGTTGCGGACATGACAGAAATTGCTTACGCCAGCCGCAAATGCGATATTTCCGAACCCGTGCCAAGCCTGCCTGCGTCTGAATTGGCCAATGCCCGTAACGTCAAGACCGCCGCGAGGGGGGCTTTGCGGGAATGGGTGCATGTTCTTGCATGTTCAGGAGGGTGTCTGGACCTGCTTGATGCACAGGCAGAAAACGTCAATGCAATCTCGTACTTTCGCTTCGGCCATGACGACTGGAAGCTGGCCGAACAAACCTACGCGTTGATCGATTACCCGAGCACAGCCAAGGCCCTGGCGCAGGGGCGAACCTACACCTGCCGCGTGGACGATCCAAGCAGCGATCCTGCTGAGACAGCGTTGCTTCGTGACCGCGGATTTGCCTCGTTGTTACTGACCCCGCTGGTGTCTGCAGGCCAACCGATTGGCATCATCGAGCTGTTTGACACGCGCCCCCGGGTATTTACGAGTTCAGACCAGCGCATCGCGATGGCATTGGCGAATCACTTGGCCCCCTTGCTGGTTGTCTTGGGGGAGCGATCGACCAGCGAGACACGGTAAGTCTCAGCAAGCCGCGATCAACGGTGCTGCCGGCCCTCTGGCCAACTTCGACTCACTGCATCAGTGCGCCAAACAATGGGTGGCGCAGGACTCAACCTCTTCAAACCAGTTTACCGTGACGGCAGTTGCCGAAGAAACCTCTGCGCTCAGCACAAAGGCTTTTTTCATGAACGTACAGCACTGACGTCACGCGCAATGCGCCCGTCCACCAACTCCAGCAGGCGGTCGCAACGTTGCGCCAGGTGCTCGTCATGCGTGACCAACACAAAAGACGTACCCTGCTCGGCGTGCAGGCGGCGCAGCAGCGCAAACACTTCTTTGCTGGATGCCTGATCCAGATTGCCGGTGGGTTCGTCGGCCAGCACCAGCGGCGGGTCCAGCACCACCGCGCGGGCAACCGCCACGCGCTGCTGCATGCCACCCGACAACTCTGCCGGGCGCTTGTTTTCGGCACCGGCCAGACCCACTTGCGCCAGCAAGTCCAGCGCGTGTCGGCGCTGCGCTGCGCTTACGCTGCCATGGATCATCATCAATGGCAATGTGACGTTTTCCAGCGCGGTAAAAGCTGGCAGCAAATGGTGAAACTGGAACACAAAACCCAGCGTTTGGCGGCGGCGCAGTGTCAGCCCGGCATCAGCCAGACCGCGCACCTCCTGACCTTGCAATTGGTAAGAGCCTGTCGTCATGGGCTCAAGCAGCCCCAAAATGTTGAGCAGTGTGCTTTTGCCAGAACCTGACGGCCCCATCAGCGCGACAAACTCGCCGCGCCCCACCTGCAAGTCGATGCCATGCAGCACCTCGGTATGGCTCGGCAGACCCAGGTTGTAGCTCTTAAACACGCCCTGCATGGCGATCAAGGGCGAGGCTGATGTCGCTTTTTCCATAGAGGCTAAAGGCCAAAATTGCTCATAACCGAATGGCCTGCGCCGGGTCCATGGCGGCCGCGCGCCGCGCCGGGGCGATGGCCGCCAGCACGCCGCACACACTGGCCATCAGCGCCACGTTCAGCCCCACGCGCCAGGGCAGTGTGATGTTGAACAGCGGCAACCCGTCCGAGCCTTTGACAAAGTGGGTAAAGGCCGCAATCAGCGCCACCGCAATCACAATGCCCAAGGCAGAGCCCAGCACACCAACCACCGCGCCTTGCAACAAAAAGACGCGCAGAATTTGCGCCCGCGTGGTGCCCATGGCGCGCAAAATGCCAATCTCGCGGCCCTTTTGCACCACAGAAACCACCAGCACGCTGGCAATGCCCAGCACCACCACAATCATCACCACGCTGCGGATGATGCTGGTGCTGACCGACTGGGCGTTGAGCGCCGACACCAGTTGCGCGTTGTTCTCTTGCCAACTCTCGATCTTGTAGGGGTAGCGCGCGCGCAGGTCAAGGGCCAGCGCCTGCGCGATCCACACGTCATGCAGTTTGAGGTCGAGGTTGGTGGCGCCGCCAGGCAACGCCAGCAGGCTCTGCGCCGCGCGCAGCGGCACGATGACAGTGCGCCGGTTCAGGTCGCGCACGCCCAGGTCCACCAGTGCGGTGGCGCGCACTGATTCGCTCACCAGGCTGCTCGCGGTGCCAGTCTGAATGGTCAGGCGGTCGCCCACGCGCACACCCAAATCATCGGCCAGTTCGCGGCCAATGATGGCTTCGCCCGGCGCCAGTCGCGCCGTGCCCTCCACTACTTTGGCGCGCAGGCCGACGATGCGGTCGTACCGGTCCAGATCAACACCCAGCAGCGCAATTGACTGCTGCGCCTGACCGCGCAGCGCCAGCCCCGAGCCCGAGACCATCGGCGACACATCGGACACCTCGGGCATGGCTTCGAGCACCGGCACCAGGCTTTGCCAGTTGACCAAGGAGCGCAGTGCTTGCGCGCGCGGTTGGGCTTCGCTCAGCACCACCTCACCCGCAGCTGGCAGGCGCGCGCCCAGCACCACGTCTTGGGGTGTGCGAATGGTGATGTGACCCTGCGCACCGAGCGTTTTGGCCAGCGTGCTGGCCTGCAAGCCAGTGATCAGCGCCGAAATGTAAGCCACCACCGCCACCCCGGCGGCCACGCCAACGATGATCAGCAGCGTCTGCATGCGCCCTTCGCGCAAAAAGCGCAGCGCCACCAGCCATTCAAACCCCAGCGTTTTGCCCATGATGAAACGGCTCACCGGCCCATGGCGCTGCCCAGCGCCGCACCGGCAGCACCGGCCTGATTGCCTGCACTGGTTTTGGTGACATTGGCTGGCGCCACTTGACGGGCACGCACGCGCTGGCCGGGCTGCACGCTGGCACCCAGCAACACCACATCGCCGGCGGCCAAGCCGTCGAGCACCTCGGCGGCTTGCAGGTTGCGCACGCCCAGCCGCACGCGCCGTGCCTGGGCGCGGCCGTCAACCGTCAGCAGCACCTCGGCGCTATCTTCGTTGCTGGTGTTGATGCCACCGATGCCGCCGATGCTTTTGGTGCTGCGCAGGGCGGTCAGCGGCAGAGCCAGCGCCTGTTCGCGGCGGGCGGTTTCCACCTCGACCGACAAGGTCATGTCTTCACGCAGAAAAGCCGGGGCAGGCTGGTCGAGCGCCAGCGTGACTTCGACCGCGCCACGCTGCGGGTCCACCGCCGGCGCAATCGTCAAGACCTTGGCCGCCAGACGCTGGTCGGCAAACGCGTCGGCCACCACGGTGGCCACTTGGCCGGGCGCCAGTTGCGCCAAAAAGCGTTCGTCCACTTGGGCTTTGAGCTGCGTCGGCCCGGCCGGCGCCAGCGCCAGCAGGGCGCGCCCGGGCTGCACGATTTGACCTGGCTCAACCATGCGCGCCAGCACTTTGGCATCTGTGGGTGCAAGCACAGCGGTCTGCGCGAGCCGCGCCTGCGCTGCCAGCACCGCCGCGCGCGCCAGCTCCACTTGCGCCAGCGCCTGGCGCAGATCGGTGCCGGCATCGGCATTGGCCCGCACCTGGGCGGCGGCAGCATCCTGCGCGGCCTGTGCCACCTTGAGCGCGCGCTCGGCCTCGTCGAGCCGCGCCGGGCTCAAAAAACCTTGTGCCACCAGTTGCCGGGTGCGCCCAACCTCGTTTTGCGCCGCCTGCAAGCCGGCCTGCGCCTGCGCCAGCGCGGCCTGCGCCTGGCTGCGGCCGGTGGACTGCAAGCCCAGCACACGCGCCTGCGCTTGCGCCAGGCTGGCTTGTTGCTGCGCCTGTGCGGCACGCAACTCGTCGGGTTCAAGCCGCACCAGCACATCGCCCTGGCGCACCGCATCACCCTCGCGCACCAACACCTGCGCTACCCGGGCAGTGAGCGTGCTGCCCACCTCCACCCGCGCCAGCGTCGCCACCCGGGCCGAAAACTGAATACTGCGCACTAGCGGCGCGGTTTGCAGCATCACGGCATCGACCTGCGGCGCGCGCCAGGCAAACCACGCCAGCACTGCAGCGATGGTGACCAACATCAAGGCAAGCAACCAGCGACGAGCGCGCGTCATGGCTGGCTCCGCAAGGGAGTTGAGGGCGTCATTCGTGGGGCAGAGGAGATCAAAGGCATGCGGGAATGGTAGCGGAATCATCCTGCGGTTCGGTCACGAGACCGGATTAACCCCGAGGGGATGCGATCCTGGCTTCGGACAGGGATTTAAAATGACCGCGGGGGTCGTCAGTGACCCTTACCCGACGTTCACCAAATTCGCATGAATACCACCTGAAAGTAGAAAAGCTGACCTTCAATTTCGCCGACAGCAGTCATTCACCGGCGTGCCAAAAAATTGAAAGCAGTCAGACAAACGGGGATGCCAATTGTCTTGGCTGTCCGGGTCCTGGGCAGCGGTTGCGGGTCTACGGAAATTCAAATTGCTTGCCCGATACCTGACATTGGCGTTAGTCGGCCAAAGCTCAACGCTATGGCCACAATTTCAATCCATGGGGCACCTGGGACTCGACCAAATTGAGTCGCTCGGTTTGTGCCTTGCATAGCGTTCATTGAGCCGGTCACGAGATGCAGCATTCATAGCGCTCAGTTCAAATCCAGGCAGAAGCTGTTGAAGGTGGGATTGCAAAAGGCAGCCTGGGCTCTATACCGCATCGATGCGCATCGTTTACGCACTGATACCCGGGCGCGACATCAGGCGACATTGGGTTGACTGTAGGGATTTCCCTTGACGTTTTCTAAAATTGTCATAACATACAAACATTAACCAATCAGGAGAATCAAGATGAGCGTGCACACCTGTTCAAGCCGTGAGTTCACCCGAGATGTTGGCGCAGCCAAACGGGCAGCAGCGCAAGGTCCTGTATTCATCACGGACAGGGGGCGACCGGCATTTGCCTTACTCAAAATCCAAGACTATTACGAGCTCACGGGCAACAAGGAAATATCACTTTTGGACTTAATGGATTCGATTCCGGGTGGCGAAGGCATAGAGTTTGAACCAAAGAAGACTCTGGTAGAAATAAGTGCCGCTGAGCTACTTTGAGGCTGGCATATATGTATGTTTTAGATACAAACGTCATCTCGGAGTTGCGCCACGGCAAAGCGAATCAGTCTATGGAAGTGCGCGCATGGGCTTCGGACAAGCCGGTCAGCCATTTGTTTATTTCCGCCATCAGCATACTGGAACTGGAAAAAGGGGTTTTGGCGCTGGAGCGCCGCACACCACCACAAGGCAGAGCCTTGCGCGTCTGGCTGAATGGGGTAAAGGCAAATTTTGCAGATCGTACATTGCCGTTCTCAGGAACCACCGCCACGTTATGCGCGGCGATGCATGTGCCAGACCCAAAGTCAGAACGTGATGCCATGATTGCTGCCACGGCTTTGGAGCACAGTATGACCGTGGTAACACGCAACGTCGCGGACTTTGCAGGTACTGGCACGAAACTGATCAATCCGTTCTTGGCTTAGGCAATTTGACATCAACACTTCACTCCAGATGGCCCATGGCGAGTGCAAGGGAATTTGGTATTCACATCTGATCGAGCAAAGTCGCACCACCGGGTGAATGTCGTGAAATGAAAACACGGCGGCCTCTACCCGCGAGCTCAGGTTGAGCTTGTCCATGATGTGGCGCACATGCAGCTTGACGGTGTTGTGGCTGATGTCGAGCGCTCGGGCAATGACCTTGTTGCTCTGGCCGCTGGCCACGTGGTCGAGCACCTGGCGCTCGCGCTCGGTCAGCGTCGCCACCAGGTCGCCCATGGCCGAGGCCACCACCATCTCGCCGCGATGCTCCAGCAGCTCCTTCAGGCCGCTGCGGCGCAGCGAATGGTCGTCCACCAGCATGACGCGTATTTTTTACTTGAGCGCCTGGGTCTCGTCGTGCGCTTGAATGGCATCGCTCAGCAGCGGCAGCCGCATGCGGGCGTAGGCCAAGGTTTGGGCAAGTGCGTCGTGCACTTCATTGACCATTTCCTGGCGCTCTTTCATGACCGAGAGCCGAAGCCGTTCGCGCTCAATGCGGGCATTGTGCAAGCTCAGCCCCAGCAATTGCCCGACCAGGCGCAGCAGGGTTTGCACCGAAGGCGCAATGCGGGACGTGCTGTCAAAAAACAGGTTGTAGATGCCCAGAATTTCGCCGTTGTGCGGCAGCGAGATCGCCAGCATGCTCTTGCACTGCGTGCCGAAATACAGATTGCTGCCATGCCTGGCACAGCTTGCCAGGTCGTCCAACCCCAGCAGCACATCGGTGCTGGCGGCACTTCCGCAAATGCCGCAGTGGCGGTCAACCAGCCGCTCGGACGCCGCCACCTGTTTTGGCAAACCCTGTTGCGCCACCAAGCGCATGGATTGGCCGTCGTCTGTGACCACCCGCACCGCGCCCGCCTTCCAGTTGCTCGAAGAACGCGTCAAAGCCTACACGCCTGAATGGGCCGAGGGCATCACCGGCATTCCGGCTGAAACCATCGCCCGCCTGGCGCACGAGATGGGCATCACCGCGCGCGATCAAAAAATTGAGTTGCCGATTGCCTGGACCGACTGCTGGGGCAAGCGCCACCAGTCGGTCACCGGCCGGCCGGTGGCCTTTCACGCCATGCGCGGGCTGGCGGCGCACTCCAACGGTTTCCAGACGATTCGCTCGCTGTCCATTCTGATGTCCTTGCTCGGCACCATCGACCGACCCGGTGGCTTCCGGCACAAGGCGCCTTACCCGCGCGCCGTGCCGCCCAATGCGCGTCCGCCCAAGGGCCCGCAGGCGGTCAAGCTCAACAAGCCGCTGGACGGCGCGCCGCTGGGCTGGCCCGAAAGCCCAGACGATTTGTTTGTCGATGACGCCGGTGGCCCCGTGCGCATCGACAAGGGTTTTTCGTGGGAGCACCCACTCTCAGCCCACGGCCTGATGCAAAACGTGATCACCAACGCCTGGCGCGGTGACCCCTACCGCATCGACACCCTGCTGATTTTCATGGCCAACATGGCGTGGAACGCCACCATGAACACCTCAGACGTGCGCCAGATGCTCAATGACAAGCATGTGGATGGCGACAAGGCCGGTGAATACAAAATCCCGTTTCTGGTGGTGTTGCGACGCCTTCCAGTCAGAAATGACCACCTTTGCCGACCTGGTGCTGCCTCACACCATCTATCTGGAGCGTCACGACACTATGTCGATGCTGGACCGCCCGATCTCCGAATTCGACGGCCCGGTCGACTCGGTGCGCATTCCGGTGGTGGCGCCCAAGGGCCAGTGCAAACCGTTCCAGGAAGTGGTGGTCGAACTGGCCAGCCGGCTCAAGCTGCCGGCTTTCACCAACACCGATGGCACGCGCAAGTACAAGGGCTACACCGACTTTATCGTCAATTATGAAACCGCGCTCGGTTCAGGCATCGGCTTCCTGGCGGGCTGGCGCGGCAAGGGTGGCGAAAAACCGATGCGCGGCGAACCCAACCCCAAGTAGTGGGAGATGTACGAGAAAAACAACTGCGTCTTTCAATACCACATGCCGCCCGAGCACCAGTACATGCGCAATTGGAACCTGGGCTACATGGAATGGGCGCAAAAGGTCGGCATTCGGCGTGACAAGGACCCCATCGTCATCCACATCTATTCTGAATTTTCACAGGGCTTTCGCCGTGCCGCCCAGGGCAAGCGCCCGGGCAAGCAACCGCCAGACCACCTGCGCAAACGGGTCGAAACCTATTTCGATCCGCTGCCGTTTCATTACGCGCCGCTCGAAGAGCAGGCCACCGACATGGGCAAATACCCGCTCAACGCCATCACCCAGCGCCCCATGACCATGTACCACTCGTGCGACTCTCAGAACGCCTGGTTGCGCCAGATTCACACGCACAATTACCTGTTTGTGAACAGCAAAACCGCCCAGGCCCAGGGTATTGCGGACGGCGGCTGGATGTGGGTCGAGTCGCAATGGGGCAAGGTGCGTTGCATGTGCCGCTACTCTGAGGCGGTAGAGCCTGGCACAGTTTGGACCTGGAACGCCATCGGCAAGTCGGCCGGCGCCTGGAACCTGAGTGCAGATGCCAACGAATCGCAACGCGTTTTTTTGCTCAACCACCTGATCTCTGAAGAGCTACCGCAGGCGGGCTCGGCATCGACGGTGTCCAACTCCGACCCCATCACCGGTCAGGCAGCTTGGTACGACGTGCGGGTACGCATTTACAAGGCGGCCGAAGGTGAGCCTGAACAAACTTTTCCACAGTTCAAGGCGGTGCCCGCAGCCCCCGGCATGCGCCAGGTGCTGCCACGCATCCAGGCCTATTTTGCGGGCAGGGGAGACCACAAATGACCCAATTAGCCCTTGTTATTGACCTCAATGTGTGTGTGGGCTGCCATGCCTGCGTGACCAGTTGCAAACAGTGGAACACCTCCGGCACCGCCGGTGCCCTGGTGGACCTCAACCCCTACGCAGCCGACCCCAACGGCACCTTTTTCAACCGGGTGCAAACCTTTGAGGTAGGTGAATACCCCAACACCCAAACCGTGCACTTTCCCAAGAGCTGCCTGCACTGCGAAGACCCGCCCTGTGTGCCGGTGTGCACCACCGGCGCCAGCTACAAGCGCGCCGAAGACGGCAGTGTGCTGGTC
>Ga0100393_10002660_pt1 | contig 17235 bp, 12 predicted proteins | sample CryGeymeta201517_FD_81546 | JGI IMG/M metagenome (GOLD analysis project Ga0100393, IMG submission 81546) | Groundwater microbial communities from Crystal Geyser aquifers in Utah, USA - Crystal Geyser metaG 2015-17 | ecosystem: Environmental > Aquatic > Deep subsurface > Groundwater | place... | reverse complement strand
CTCCTCTTTGCGCTCTGCCACGGATTCTTCTAGCGCTGCCTTCACTTCATTGACGACGGCTCCCAACTTGGGTTTGTCTTCGCTCGACAAGGCTCTCATGTATTCCATGACCTTGTTGATGGGTCCTTTCTTTCCCAAATATTCGCGTCGTACCGCTTCGACGTCTGCTACTGTCTTGGCTTGTTCCATTTTTTCATCAAAATCTTTCTTGTGACCAAGTAGTTCTGCGGATACGTCATCGATCGATACCTGTTGTTCCTCGGCAACCATGTGCAGTTGCGTAGAGGACATACCAGAGCCAGCAACAAATGCAGTAGCAACAACAGTAGCACCAGGAGATGTCGGAAAGGACTTTGATGTCAACGACAGGTAAGGATTACCACCACTACTACTAGTAGTAGTAGTAGTAGGACTTGATAGAAAGGCAGCTGCACCACGATGCTGAGATGAACATGCAGCCAATCCTGCGAGAATAATTCCAATGGCGGAGAATTTCATCGTTCGATTGTTGTCCGATTTATGATAAAATATATGTGTTTGTGTGTGTGTTATTATTTTAACGTTTCTTGTTTTCTTGTCGATTGGATTCGTTTGTTGGACACTGGCTAGACTAGACAAAAATGGAAGAATGCAATATCTCTTCTCACTGCCGTCTGTCGATACTTAAGCTATTGCAGTTACTACAACGCAAGAAGGTGATAGGCAGCTTCGTCCTACAGATAAATTGTTGACTCGAATGACACCAATAGTTCAAGTCTTGAAGCTATATTACTGCTTACTACTACTCTACTACACGCGACGACGAGCCATCAAAAACAAAACAAAACCCCAACCAAGCGCAAAACTTACGTTGTTCGTTGTGTTTGTTTGTTCAGTGACTCAGTGCGTCCATGCGTAGTTCGAACGACGGACAGAAGAAAATGCCGACACGAAACCAAAAATGAGGGTAGCAGGTCCTCTACTACTAGTAGTAGACTACTACTAGTACTAGTACTGGTAGAATTCTACAGTACTATGGTAGCTAGATCTCTAGTAGTAGTACTACTAGTAGCTAGTAGTAACCTAAAGATTCCACTCTCATTTTATTTCGATCGATCCTTGCTTCGACGATCTTCATCAAAACACATCATTCACCACATGGATCCATAAGCAATCAACCATCAAAATATTTTTACCGAGAGTAAACAGTATAATATTATATATTCTAGGTTGGAGCATTTTCCACGGCCTTACTTATAATAACACTCTTCCCCACCAACAAAAATATATAATATTATACGCGCACAGGCACAAGAAAAAGTTAAACTCAATGTTTTCCTCGAGAGCATTCCACCGTTCATCAATTTTTCTTTCCCTCTTCGTCGTGTTGGTGCTAGTCTTTCCGACCTCGACAACTGCTTTTTCGGTTATTTCATTGTTGTCGACTAGTGTTAGTCGAACGCCTCTTTTATTTCAAGCAGCAGCATCACCTGCTGCTGCTGATGCTGCCTCTGATGATTCATCCAAAGACAGTCATAATTCTGCTTCCCTGTCGCGACGATCTCTCTTTCAATCGGTAGCAGTTACATCCTCGGGTATGCTGCTTTCGACGATGGTTCCTTCTGTTGCTCCTGCTGCTGCTGCTGCTGCTGCTCAGCGTGTTCCTCTCGAGAATAGTTTGTACACCATTTTGCGTGTTCGAGAGGCAACGCAACAAGAAGCTCGACTCATCAAAACGGGAAAATTTAAGGATGTGCAACGTGCCAATGTCAAATTGGCCGTCAAGTTTCTCATTGAGAATTATTCGCTGAATGATGCCTTTGTGGCAGCCAGTACCTATCTGGATGGAAACGATAAACGAATGGCAGCCGTTAATGTCGGACAAAATGCGGTCCAAGATTTGTACACTATATTGGAATATTTTGATGCTTCTGATGTTCAAAATCTCAAGGTACGTTCGTTCGGATTTGGGTTGGTTTGGTTAGGTAGAATGTATGGGTGTGATGCCTCCTTTTTTTGTTCGTTGTATGACTACTTCATTTTATTTCTAACACAACCGGTGCCCCTTGATATGGAAAACAAATGCCTTGCCCTTGATAAAATCACAAATGCATTGTAAATGGGCGGCGCTTCTGCTGGACAATTTTTTCGCTTTTCTATTGCCCTTCAACAACGACGACAACAACAACAACAACAATCTATCCTTTGGGCCAAACTATCACCATGTCAATACTATTCTGCTACTCTATTAATTACTATTACAAAAATGCTTGATTCTAGATTGGAAGTTCAACCCTTTCCGCGGACAAGGAATCAGTGGTACTGAAAGGTCTCGATGCAACGCGACGAAGCATTGATGAGTTTTTGGCCTACTTTCCCAAAGACACAGTGGATACCGTCAAGAACAAAGTGAAGGAAGAAAACGATTTGAATTTCAAAGAATTCGACCGCTCCCTCGGCGATATTTTGAATCCTAATCCAACCACCAACACATAGTTAGGCTTCCTGGACGTAAAAAGATGTTATAGCTACAGCTCTTCTTGATAAATTCTACAGACGATGTTGCGTAAAAAGAAGAAACTGTTTGCGTTTGTATTTAGCTGTATGTGCATGCAGCATGCATGCTGTGGTCTACTAGTAGTACACTATTCGTCTATTCGTTGTACCGTACCAGGTATGGGGGGAAGCTGAATGAGAATCAACTGCCAAGTTTAGGGATGGGGGTGACGCTGGGTTTTTCTAATGACGTCGTGATATCCTTGTTGACACCCACCACAAAACCTGCAGCCAATTATTTACTGTACGCATTATATTCAACGCAATAACACACATCATTCATTTTTGCTTCAGTATCTACTTCACAAGACTTGTTGTGAGCGCACAAAAACGAACTCCCAGAGCAGCTGCCGTACGTCGTGCTCCGGGCGACACTGTCAGTTTGTATCCTATTGCTTTTACTCCAGTGACAAACTCAACACTCAACACCTACAAATCAAGGTTGAAATTTGGAGAGGAGAGAGCATTGCGTATTGCGTTTGTCACGAATCCTACACGCCACTCTGTCTAGCTACTTAAACACAATACCAAGCAGCAGATAGACGACTCAGTTCATGAATGGATGATCGTCTTTCGCAATAGCAGCAGCACAGGCACATCAGCAGCAGCAGCAGGAACGAAAAGAAAGGATGGAACCAGCTCTTGATGTGATCGGTCGAGCTCTGCAGGGAGACGCAGGGGCGTGTTCCTTTTTGGACAGAACATCGTCCATCTATGTTCTGGATGCCACTGACCCAACAAAACCAAAAACTTACGGATGCTGGAACTTTATCCATCAGTGCATGAACGAAGTCGAACGTTACGAAGCCAACTATTCACGCAGCAACCAGATTCATGCTCTTCAAAATGGGGCTGGACTCGACAGTCACGTGAAACTTTTAGCTACCATGGCACTACGAGTCGCAAGGAGATCTCCCGACGTGGACCGGACTCTAGTTTACACGTGCATCGTCAATGCTGGCTCGCAATTCAATGGAAGCCAGGAGCAATCACAATGGCTGATCGACCTAAATTTGGAGTTGCGAGAAATCGTGATGGGTCGAATAGCGGCCATGGCTTTTGACTTTACCTTTCACAGAAAGGACGGGGCTCACGGACACTCTGCCTTTGCGAATCCTACCGTTATGGAAATCTTTTGCGCCGTATTAGCATCCAACGCTGTTTCGAGTGGTCCATTGGCAGTACGTCACTTTGTCACCGAGTGGATAGTTCCTTCTGCCAAGACATTGCCCCCGTATGCCGTGGCATGCGTGACGCTGCATCTTGCTCTGGGTGCCTTACGAATAGCAGCTCCGGCAGGGACCAAGGATATGCTACAGCAGCTATCGGCATCGATTGTAGCAGCTGTCATAACACCGGTGCTGTTGGATGCTGTTGCTGAAGATTCCTCCAATCCTGCCAGCGCAGGCACTGCGGACCTGCACGAAAAGAACAATCAAATCGCGGCTATATGCATTCGTGCTCTGGAGCGATGGTGTGCTGCAACAGATTTGAGTCTAGCCCAGATTAAACATATTTGCAGCAAAGTTGAGGTAAGAAGATATTGAGTAGATGAAACAGCTGACAAAGGTTGACTTTTTGGTAGACTTCTTACATTTCCCCCCCATGACACATCAAAGGTAAATTTCATTGAGCTCATAAACGATGCCATGTACTCCGATTCCAAACACGTTATAGAGGCACTGGCTGAGTTCATTGAGGCTGCTGTTTCCAAAGACGACAATGCCCCAACAGTGTTGGAGGAGCGGATGACTCAAGTACGCTATCTGCTGCAAGTGGATGAAGCATCGTTCCAATCCAACTTTAGCGCTGACCAGCTCAATCTTATAGAATCCAAAGAGATGAGTGCCATTGTGGATGAGCTAGTGTCTTCAATAGGCCTTCAGAGATTCCGCTTCACTGAGCGACAAAATACAGGTATGAAAATCATGTAATATTTCACCTTGTAATCCTACCTAGCTAACATTCTATTTCTTTATTGCCAGGGGATCATGATGTCTGCCGAAACTTAGTGAGAATAGCGTGCACATTGTGTTCGGCAGCCATCCAATCGGCAGCAGATCACGGGCATACCGTAAGGAACGAACCTGGTCTAATTGATCTGATCATGAAGGGAGCAGCTCATCCATCCGTCAATATCAGCGGAATCGCTCTCGCCGTTCTTGCGCAGGTGGTACGGCTGGAGCTTTCTCTAGGTCTCCAACTTTTGCCGCTCCTTCAGAGACGTGCTATCACTCCTCATCACGTCATAATGGGCGCTCCATACTTGGCAGCCTCGGATATATGCGGGGTCAACTTTCATGAATTTCAAATTTTCCGAGAGAGTGTCTTGGCAGATGCTCTGGCTGCTTGCTACGAAGGAAACAGTACCAATTTTGTGGATTCCTGTACCTCGGCAGTTGAAGAATTTTGCTCGGAAAGTGCATCGAGCCAAGTGTCACTGCATCTCGAAGCTGCACTCTTCTGTCTCTCGGCTGTTTCCGAGAATGTACTTGCAAAGACGTTTGGTGGAATCTCTGTTCATTCTTCTCAACTAGAACGCTGCACAACAGCCCTTTCAGTAAAACCCAGCAGCATGATGTCAAATCCTTTGACTCTTGCTCAGATGTGTCGCTTTCTAAGAAAAGTAAGTGCTGTCGATGATATGTTGTTGTTTGACACTCATTTGACGGGTTTTTAATCTGAATCATGGTCCTTCACTTGAAGTATACTCGTTGGTACAGCGACAATAAAACGCAAGGTGTGCTAGATATAGCAACCGATTTGGCACTTTCTACCTTCAATTTGTGTGCTGCATCCTATCCCGGGGGCGAAACTAGTCGGGTCATGATGCTCGAAAGCTCGGTTTCACCTGGTAAAGAGGCGGCTCTTACGCTCAAGGAGATTTTGTGTCGACATCCCAAGTATTTTGTTTCCAACTCTGCTATTACTGCACTCGGCGCTGGCTGGGAAGCTTCTTATGCCGCGTGCAATCGCGCAGACGCGATCGAAATCGAGGACCGTGAAGCTTTGTGCATTGCTATTTGCCAAGTGCTGGCTGCGCTCCCTGAAAATCAGCGTGTTCGTTCATTTCACGCGCTAGCTTTGCCAGCACTCGACTGCTTCGAAAAGATGACTGCCAGAGCCAACAACTCAGTTGAAGGTGATAACAGCCAGATTGAAGCCGTGCTTGATCGTGTTGCGGATGAGATTCGAATCTTCACAGCAATGGCGAGAACTTTTGCCGATGCTTGCTACGCAAATAACGTATCGACGGAGACTGGCAACAGTAGCGTTTCGGTTCGGCGCGTAGCCATCCCTTCACAACTTCTCGTCATTATTCGAAGAGTCTGGCCTTCCATTGTGCACATCGCGTCAAAGTACAGCGACAACGAGGTATGTAAAATAGAAAGTTGCCTTTATAAGGTGTGTCGGTGCCATTGAACAAGAATAAGAACTAACCACTGTAACTCTGGTGTAAAAAATGCGCGTAGAGAGTGGCGGACGCCCTAGGGACATTTCTGGTCGAGATTTTGCCACCCGAATGCAATACCAAAGGAAATTTGTCGGTCTTAAAAGATTTATGCTCCATCGGCTTTTCCATTTTAAAAAACGGTAGTACTGGCAATCAGGTGAAATTTCAATCTGTCTTTCGGTTTCTCACGGCATTTGTGAGGGATCATGGAGATTTCGTCGAAAATAGAACCCGGGAAGCGATAATTGCGCAGACGCCAGCAGAAGAAGGCAAGAGTGAGATTGTGGTTCTATTGACTGATTTGCTTCTAGCCGCCGTGGATGAATTCCAAGTGGCTTCGCTGACAACGTCGGCTTTTGATTCCAACAAAGAGCAAGGGCAAGGACAAGCGGCGTATGAGAGCAAATCGGCACCGGCGAAAAAAGGCGAAGCTCACGTCGGCGAGGAAATCTGCGAAATGCTTTCTCTCTTTACTACGTGCGTCGAGCGATGTCCAAGTTTCTTCTTCCAGCTACCCTCGGCTCCAGGGCTCGAAGGACAACAAGATCTGCTACATCGAAAAGCAACCGAATCCGCAATTGCCTTTTTAAATGTATCCGATACACAAACTTCCACGCACGCAATGGCTTATTTGGAGGCTTTGGTAAGTCCCATTGTTACATTGATATAATTACTTGTGTTACTCTCTAGTTTTTACGCTATGGTGTATCTTACATTATTTCTTTTCCTGCTTTATCCCTTCAGTTGAAGCTCACTCAATCTCCAAATGAAAATATTCGTCAAGTTGTCCTGGAAACACTATCAAGAAAGCAGGCAAATATAATAGCTATGATACTCCTTGGGTCATGTGGATACTTGGGTTTTGCTGCCCTGGTAGATGCTGCACATCTTTTGAAATCAGTGGTCACGTGCATTGCACCAACAGAACAGCTTCGGTCTGACGCTGTCAACTTGCTCAAGACGGAGCAATTTCGTTTGGGCGATGATGCACGGCAGGTAGTACTCAATGCCATCGAAGGTGTTGTTCGAAACGAAGTACAAATTGAGGGACTGCAAACGTTGTTGGAGCAGACCTGGGAGCTGCATCAAATGGACGACGCGGAAGACCTGGAAACAACTGACGTTGTGCACCGATTTATCAAGCAGTTCAGCCGATGATATTATAATAATATGATATTACTATGACGAATCGCTCGCGCCATCCGCTTGCACGCAATGATTTTCTTGTGCATACAACAACCATCCAAATAACCAAACGAACGAACAACGTAATCAAGCTCTGTACAATAGTATCTGTCAATTGCAATTGTGGTAGTGCTGATGTACTCTACATGCCACTTCTGATGACGAAGACCTATCTTTCACAGTGGCACTTCTAGCTACTAGACTAGTAGAGGCTCAAATCAATGACAACACCTACTGCACAATCAAATGGTTGTCTAGTAGTAGTAGTAGACTAGTACAAATAAATTGATAGTCCTCCTTGCCTCTTGCCTATTGGCCCGCGCCGAAGATGAGCATGTCAGAATCTGTGGCTCTACTATTCTAGACTCTAGTAGTACTAGTACTAGAGACTTACTACTACCAGGTAGTAGTAGTTACCGGTGGTGGTTGAGCTAGCTACTCTAGCTACTACTAGCTACTGTAGCTAGTAGGTCTACTCAAGCACTTTTCTTTCGCTTTGCCAAAAAAATGCATCAGCCTGTCCAAATTTCGTGAGATATGATTGGCCAGTCACATGATTTTAGGATCTTGTGATGTGCGCGCCGGCGCGGACGTGTCGCTTTTGCTCACACAGACAGAGATGCGAGCAAGATACAACCACTGTTCTTTTCTCATCACTCGATGAACGCCCGGGATACAGGCCAAACGTTCACTCCCTTTTCACTCTCTCTGTACCAGTACATCAGCAACGGGATCAATCGTATCTACTGTAGTCGTTGATGATAATTATTTGTTGAGAATAACAATATCAATCGATAACTTAACAAGGACTAATAAGTCACTGCAACTATCATATCATTACCCATGACGGATGATCCTACAGTGATGCTTTCGCCTCAACGCAATGTTGCTTTTGCCGTTAACTACGAGATTAGCATTCACTCGTGGTCAACAGACGGCCGTGTGATTCCTGGTCGTAACTCGAACCCTCCCAAGAAGGCGACCTTTTCTGTAGCTCCTCCTGTCCAAAGTACTACTACTACCACGGACAAGACTATTACTGCAAAGAGTGGTAGCAGCGCGGACAAGTTCCCTTCTGCCTCTCCCGCAGCCAAGGATTCCAACTTGGCCACCACCACCACCACCACCACCACCAATAACAGTAGTAATAGTAGTAACATGGACAAGCCCAAGAGCGTCGAGTTTAGCGTACAAGATAACGGTGGCGACAGTTCTGTATTGAAGCGACGGTCCTCGCGAGAAACGAAAAAGCCTCAAGTCCCCGTTGAACGAACTCGAGTTCGATATGATATGGATCAGGTTCCTGCTGTCAAACGCAACCAAGAATTCCTGGATAAGTTTCCACTCTGGACGACTCCCTCCGTTACACGAGAGAATCAGATCTTGGCCCTCCAAATGCAGCAGCGACACATCATCAAGCAACACCAACAGAATTTGAAAGCGATAGAAAGAAAACAGCAACGATTGATGAAGCAGCAGCAGCAGCAAGCGATGGAGAAATCAAAGGCTCAGCCACTAGTTGAACAAAAACAGACGGGAAAGCAACCCAAGATTCATCATCCTGGGATGTCTTCTTTGGACGCCGGATCAAGTTCCGACGTGGAGAATTATACCGAAACTGTGAATGCAGACGAGAATACTATTGCCGACTGCTTAAATGATGATCGGGGTGATGATGTATCCCCGTTTGGAGAAGATACTAGTGTGATATGGGTACCCAAGAAGAGGGACGATTGGGAGGACTGCGTACTGGAAATGACGGCAGTGTGTATATCTGCTTCCATGCGCAGATACCTTTCTTCCAATCAACGATCGCTCCCGTCAAAACCTTTTCAACCACCTCTCTCCAAAGAATACATTAAAGATCGAGTCGATATTGATGATCCCCTGAATGGATATCAGATCCGTCACAAAACAGGGGGTTGGATGCAAGGATTTATTCTGTGGACAAACTTTACAGTGTGGACGCAATTCTTCAAATGGGACTCGGGTCATCCCATGAGCGGCATTCCATCCATGAATGGTAAGTTGGTCGAGACGGTAGATGCAAATGGATCGGTGGCGGCGAAATTAGAACTACAGCCACGATCCGGAAATCCGTTGGAGGGGGGAGTGGTATTTGATGGTGTGGCGGAAATATCGTTGGTTGGTGGTCTTGGATGCGGAGAATACTTGCTCCGTATGGCCTTGGACAGCATTCGCGCTACGCGGAAGTACAAATTTGTAGTTTTGCAAGCGACCAACGAATCCAAGGTCTTTTATGAACGATTTGGGTTTGTGCGTGTCGGTGCCGTTTGCCGTTATGAGCGACAAGACACCTCTGCACCCACTGAAAAAGCAGCTGCTCGGCCCGGAACTCCAATTATGGGGTACCGTCACTGGACTCACCCCAATGAATCTGATACCAGCCTCCAGATGCACGGCGGACCAAGTTATATGATGTGTCTTACTCTTCCAGAAGACGACCCGAATGAACCAATTGAAACACCATTTTTGGATGCAATGATGAAATTGGAAGTTGCCGAGAAGCCATTGATTAAACAACTTGGAGGCAGTTCCACTCCGTACCCCAGCAAGAATCGGCGTGGATCTGTCGATAGTACTTGCTCCGTCAGTTCTTTTGATGCTCAGTTTGGGGAAAGTGGTGGTCCCAAGAAGAAGATCAGCAGTAAAGGTCGTCGGGGAGGCAGCGGAAGTCCTCGTACTGTAACTGCTACATCTTTGCGACAAACCTTTGACTCTAAGATTCCGCCTGATATACCAATCCTAGGATCCTCCTCCTTTCAAGGTCGCAATGCAAACCAACTTAAGAATAACGAGAATGCTTCTGGGACCAAAAGAATTTTCAGCAGTTCAAGCGAAAAGCCGAGTAGCAAGAAGCGTCGTGTGAGTGGCTCAACAGCAGCTACGTCCGCCGACACCTCAAATCGAAAGCTTGTTCGCGATCGTTCCAAGCCGATTTCACCTCCCACCAAGAACGGAACGATATTGAAAAAGACGAAGGTCAGCAGCAATCGCGCAAATCTTCGTAGATCATCAGACCAGGTAGCGCCGACAACAACAAAAGCCTCAGCCTCATTTACGCCGGCGCCGGCACCAACGTCGTCAAGTGCGGCTCGTAATCCCACACCTTCGAGACCGGGAGTTGTCGTGAAGCAGAAGGTCAAGAGTTACCCTAGAGACCGTCCACACTTTTTCAACAAGGTCGTTCGCCCCAAGAAGGGAAAAAAGACAGAAAACTACTTTGTTTTGCACTACGACGAAGACAAGAACACCATTCGTATCGTCCCGATGGTAGCACGTGATGTTCTGAGCGGTAAACGAGCGGGCCGGCCGAGATTTGTAGCAATGATGGAAAACTACCCACGGAATGCCAAGACAGTTTCTTGCGATTCCTATGACGTTGTGCCTGCCGTCATGGTAATGAAGACACCTATCGTGTCTTCCGAAGCGTGGGATGTTTTGGACGCGTAAATATTTAGGTTTTTACTGACACATTGTGGCGCTATACTCTTGCGGACAAACGAAGTAGCAACGAGCGCGTTACAATCGGAAGCACTCTCGGCTAGCAATGCACGATTAAAACATTACAAATAAGATTGTATGTTACTTATCAAATTGCAGTCTCCTCTTTCTAAGGTTCCGCACAAAACGTGGTGGCTCATGCGTTACTTTGTCGTTCTTTCAACAGTGCTCCTCGAGCTAGCTGCAAAGCTGGAACGGCTTGACAAAATGAAAAACTCATCACAAGCAATGGGAAACTAATCGCAGCTTAGGTTGGCTTTAGCTGTGGAGCGACAGACGCTAGGAATTGTTCCCGGGGGCATTGCTATTACTCTTGACGGGATAGCATCATAACCTGCGGCATCCTCCCTGGACTAAACCAGAAAGCCATCTCAGTCCACGACGACGAGCTTCAGGTATGCCGTGAAGGCATAGATACCGATACAGCATTTTCCGCCTCGCGACAAACTCTACGCCTAGAACAATGAAACATCTTCGGCTCGAAAATGTCTCGGAAGCGCACTAGCAAAATTTCAAGAACAACAACAAAATCGCGGCCGGAGACGATCACAACATTATGACAATCAGGTACTCGTTGAGAAATATTTGAGCGCACCAGATAGCTTATGCGTATGTGTATAGCGAAACGATAGAGAAGAGAGAAGAATAACACCATCAAATTTATGTTTGCTGCTGCAGCAGTGATTTCTGAGTAATAATATATCATTGGATAGCAATGTTTTACTAAAACTACCCTACTGCGAGTCCTCGTTGGAGCAACAAGATTTATACCTACACGTGTAAGCATACATTTCACGGACGATGGCAGGAGCCAAGTCCCGTAAATGGTGCGGGTTTCAAGTTTTCTTCGTCATCACCAGCGCATTTGCAGTCGAAGCGGAGGAGGAGGAGGAGGACTAAAGTAGTAGACTACTACTAGTAGTAGTACTACTAGTACTAGTCTACTACTAGTACTAGCTAGTAGAATACTACAGTACTCTCTGTAGTAGCTAGTGCTCGAGTACCACTGAATAACGAGAAAGATCCGAAATCTGTGGTGGGAAGGAAACAGGAAACAGGGCCAACGAAAAATAAATCTACTTTAATCTCTGGCGTTCGATTTTTATTTGCAAACTAATTTTCAATTTAAACAGTGAACATTTTGACCATGTCGTTACAATTAGGACTTCGCAAAGGTCTTGCTTCCCCCCTCACTCGGTTCTCCAGTAAAAATGGAGGGTCCACTGGAACGACTTCTTCCGATTTCTTGAGACGTTGGAAATCGACAGATGTGGGCGATGTAATCGGGATTGATTTGGGAACAACGAATTCATGTGTTGCCGTCATGGTATGTAGAGGTCCAACTCTCTTTTTTTAAATTTGCGCTGGATCTCATCCTGATGTCATCCATGGCGGAACTCTGTACATTTGACGTATCGGGTTTTCGTTTTTTCTGCTTCTCACTTTTATTGAAACCCAAATTGTGCTGCCAATTGCCAATATATTGATTTTTGCAGGAAGGACGTAATGCCCGTGTCATTGAAAACACGGAAGGTGCCCGTACAACTCCCTCTGTGGTAGCTATTACAGAGGGTGGAGATCGTTTGGTTGGTATGGCTGCCAAGCGTCAAGCTGTCACGAATCCCGAAAATACCCTTTATGCTGTTAAGCGTTTGATTGGGCGTCGCTTTGGAGATAAAGAAGTGAAGGACATTGCCGGTCTAGTTCCATACAAAATCGTTAAGAGTGATAATAATGATGATGCTTGGGTGGAAGCTCAAGGACAAAAATATTCTCCTTCGCAGGTTGGTTCAATGGTCCTGGGAAAAATGAAGGAAACCGCCGAAGGATTTCTCGGAAGAGATGTTTCCAAGGCTGTTGTCACCGTTCCTGCCTACTTCAATGACAGTCAACGTCAAGCTACCAAGGACGCTGGAAAAATTGCCGGTCTGGATGTTCTTCGTATTATTAATGAGCCCACAGCTGCTGCTCTTGCTTATGGTATGGATAAAGCAGATGGAAAGACTATTGTTGTTTTCGATCTGGGTGGTGGCACATTCGATGTCTCTGTCCTTGAAATTCAGGGTGGAGTCTTCGAAGTTAAGGCAACAAATGGTGATACTATGCTTGGAGGAGAAGATTTCGACGAGGAGCTTTTGGAGTATCTCATGAAGGAATTCAAAAAGGAGAGTGGCATCGATCTTAGCGGCGACAACCTTGCTATGCAACGTCTTCGTGAAGCTGCCGAAAAGGCCAAGCGTGAACTTGATGGCCTAGCCCAAACCGATGTCTCTCTTCCTTTCATCACTGCCGATGCTTCCGGACCGAAGCATTTGAATGTCAAGATCAGCCGTGCCCAGTTCGAAAACATGGTTCAGAAATTGGTTGACCGAACTGTTGACCCTTGCAAGGTACGCCAATTGTTCTTTTAAATTTACAGGAGCTTGTTTTATATTTGGTTTGCAGATTTTCTCACTTTTCTAATTTCCTTCACTATTTGCACACTCACAGAACTGCATCAAAGATGCTGATGTTAGCAAGAAAGAAATTCATGAGGTCATTCTAGTTGGCGGTATGACGAGAATGCCAAAGGTTCAATCCACGGTTGAGGAATTTTTTGGAAAGAAACCCTCTCGCGGAGTAAACCCTGATGAAGTTGTTGCCATGGGAGCTGCCATTCAAGGAGGCGTGCTTAAGGGTGACGTGAAGGATATTCTTCTGTTGGACGTTACTCCACTTTCGCTCGGAATCGAAACCCTCGGAGGAGTCATGACCAAACTCATTCCACGAAACACTACTATTCCTACGAAGAAGCAGCAAACATTCTCTACCGCAGCAGATAACCAACCGCAAGTGCAGATCAAGGTCATGCAAGGAGAACGTGAAATGGCAGCCGACAACAAAATGCTCGGAGAATTCGATCTTGTTGGTATCCCACCAGCACCTCGTGGTGTTCCACAAATCGAAGTGTCGTTCGACATTGATGCTGATGGTATCTTGAATGTCAGTGCCAAGGATAAGGGAACTGGCAAGGAACAAAACATTGTTATCAAATCCAGTGGTGGTTTGTCGGACGACGACATCGAACAGATGGTCAAGGACGCTGAGGCCAACGCCGAAGCTGATTCTCGAAAGCGACAACTCATTGAAGCACGAAACGAAATCGATTCCCTCATTTATTCTACCGAAAAGAGTGTTGCTGACAATGCCGATAAGCTTGACGAGGAGACCAAGAAGGAAATTGAAAAGGCTGTTTCTGAAGCCAAGGAAGTTAAGGAAAGTGACGATTTGGAGGGTATTACCGCAAAGAAGGATGCGTTGAACCAAGCAGCCTTAAAGATTGGACAAGCCATTTACGGAGCAGGCAGTGGAGGCGGCTCCGACGAGGGAGCTAAGGATGGTGAGGACAACACTGTAGACGCTGAATTTACAGATAAAAAGGACGAAGAGGAAAAGAAGGAAGACGACAAGAAGGATTCCAAATAAGCAGTTGCAATGTAATGGCGAAATTTGCGGAAGTGTGTATTAGAAACCAGTTATAAAGGCTGAATTTTTAAGCCCTCGGAATAGCACCATAAAAGCAGCTCCAGGTAGAACCTTAATGGCGAAAGATAAAACCAACGCCTTACGTCGCTTTGTACAAAAATGTGTCTCCTCGTCTGCTAATAATAAATTAGTAATAATGTATCGTTTTGCATCCGAAGAAGACTACTAGACTACTAGTAGTAGAGTTACTACTAGTAGACTACTTGTAGGTGTTTGTATACTGGACTACTCGTCAACTACTAATAGCTTCTTCTAATACTACGTACCATACCGTTGGCAGTAGTAGTAGGCTAGTAGTACTACTACTACTAGTAGTAGCATTAGAGCTGTACGAGCCGGTGCGTATTAGAGTATTACTCGAATATTTGTTTTTCACTCGCTCGTCGTCGTATTTTTTGTACTGCCCGCAAACTGAATATTGCCTCCACGTACTATCCGTGATTCAATTTCGTGTTGAGTCTTCGCACCTCTGTCAACTTTCAGGTGGCAATTAATTTTTGAAAACACTCCAGCTTCACAGCAACAAGCTTCAACTGACAATCAGATCAAATTCAAAAATGTTTTTCAGTTTTTCTACGAATAGAACAGTCTAGCTTTGGCCACCAAACAATAATTCTTACCGAAAGCCTGCTCATCATCCTTCAATAATAATTTATTTGTTCTTCTAGTAATCCACAATAGCATCACACGCAAAGAAGATGGAGCGGTCGAGGATGAATGGAGGATCAAACGAACCAAAGTTTCCACCGGCTCGCTTCTTGCACTCTCTGCTTGGCAACAGCAACAATAACCACAACCACCACGCTAATTTCAAAGTGGAGACACATAGCAACAATGATATACCTGTATCGGATCATCCTAATGACTTTAGCCATAGTGTCAGTCCTTTCCAGGCAATGTTCTCCAGTTTGGATTATACTCATTTGATTGCCTTTGTCTTTGGCCTGTGGATGGCCGTGTCGTGCTGGCAAGCCAGTTCCAAAAAGTTTAGCAAGCGCCGCATGCGCAGCCGCATTAATACCAACAAAATCAATAGCAATAGCAGCAGTAACAGTAGCGGTCCTATGACAAATGAGCAGTATCAAGCACGGCTGGAGCAACAACGGGAAGAATACGATTCGTTGGTTTCTGCTTTGCGGGAGGAACTCCACGAGAAGAGTATCGCCGAGAACGAACAGGCCATTCTGTGGCGTCAGGAGAAAAACATTTTGCGGGCACGCATTGAAGAAGTCCAACAATGTCAACCGCCCCAGGCATCCACTGCTGATTTAGCTGCTCGAGCCGTTGGGTCTACTGACAAGCTACAACAAGAAATCCTGGCCAAGATCACAGGCTTGGAGCAGACGGTTGCCTTTTTGACCAATCTTTCCGAGACTCAAAACAAGGAACTGGAATCCAAACAAAATGAACTCGATAGGTTGCAAAATGTGCTTTCGGAAATGTCAGTATCGATGGACATGGCCCTTCCCAAGAAGAGTAGAAGGAAATCAAGTAAAGGAAGTGGTCATTCCAAGAAGAAACAAACGCGTAAATCCCACATCCAGCTTCACCCGGACTCTGTGCAACGTGAACTCGAGGAACAATTGTCTCTGCGGTTCTCTCATAACGAGAACAATGGTAAAGATGATAGTGACGAAGAAAGTGCCTTGTCCGGTGATGATAACGATGATGATGAAGAATCATCAGATGAGATATCTGAGCTAGCTGCAACTACTACCAATTCGCGACTTTCGGGTGACAACAAAATCGTTCTTTTGACGTCGAGCATGCCTGGGAATCTTCAAGTATCGACCCACCAATCTCGGATTGAATCCATTTTTCGTCAAGGCCTTCACTTGGGAAACAGTGAGCTTGAGATCATTGATGGTTGCAACACGGAAGTTAGTAGCTTGCGCAACGATCTCTTTGCCATTTCTGGTTTGCATGCGGTTTATCCTCAAGTTTTTTTGGTGGCCAATGGTGACATTCAATTCATTGGCGACTATGATACTGTCGTCGAGTTACATGATACCCGTGCATTGCCTGGACGCATTGGATTGATTTTAGCTGACGGAGAAAGTGTGGAAGATTATTCCGAATCCTCCACTCTTCCCTCCTCTGTATCTCTGAATGCCAAGTATGGGAGTCTGTTAAATACATCGAGTCGACAAAGTTTGGTAGAAGCAGCCTCTCCCAGGTCTCCCGAATGAAACCCAAATCAAATTCAGGTCAAGCAAGTGAATTTATAGAAGCAAGCATGTTGCACGACTCTCGATCTTTGACGTGGATGTCTTGTTCTGATTTGGACCGCAGACCGCAAGTAAACAGGATCAGAAGCTCAAAATCATACAATGTTAATTCAATGGGGGTTATTCTGTCCTGCACTCTGCAATATATGTTCCATACACACTTTCCAAAATACTCAAATAGCTACTACAGGGCTGTATGCATTTAATTATTTTTTGACACAGCAAACGTACTAATCAAAAATATATAACAAGAAGTAGACTATTGGCCTAGAGTACTTGTATTACGCAAGTACTCTACTACTAGACCTACTAGTAGTAGTAGCTACCAGGTACTACAGTACAACTACTGCCTCCTTACTACCCCCAGGTATCTGGTACTACTACTAGAGTACTAGTGAAGAGTAGACCTACTATCGCAGTAGTATTAATTCGGCTGAGACGTTTTGAGCTCGATCGAAGCACTGTGCGAACATTGTGTGATTCATTCATCATCATCTTCTCTCTAGCTAGTAGTAGTCTAGCTCTAGTCTACTAGTAGCTACTAGCTAGAGCTAACAAGTAGAGAGTAGTACTCTAACTACTGTAGGCAGTAGAGTAGTCTAGTAGTCTAGAGTATTTTTCGATCAATCTTATTTTTTATTCTCCAGAAAAAGTTGCTATCATCTACTCTAATATTTACTCGGAGTATTTATTTTACATTAATTTCCCCTCTTTCCATGATCTTACCATGAGCCACTCGGGAAATAACAGCTCGCGGCGACTCCGGCACCTACCTCCTGGTGT
>Ga0100393_10002641_pt1 | contig 17292 bp, 17 predicted proteins | sample CryGeymeta201517_FD_81546 | JGI IMG/M metagenome (GOLD analysis project Ga0100393, IMG submission 81546) | Groundwater microbial communities from Crystal Geyser aquifers in Utah, USA - Crystal Geyser metaG 2015-17 | ecosystem: Environmental > Aquatic > Deep subsurface > Groundwater | place... | reverse complement strand
TTACGAGTTACGAGTTACGAGTTACGAGTTATAAGTTATTAGTTATAAGTTATTTAATTCTTTATTCATTTTTGCGATTTTTTCTTGAATTTTGGCGGATTGATGAAACGCCTATTATTTTCTATCTGCGTTTTCCGCAACTAATCAGCTTGATTATTATTCTTCTCTCTTTAATTTATTTAATTTATTTATTTCTTTCTAATAAATCTGCGAAATTCAATCCTTGAAAAATAAAAAGAGCCGTGTTATTATAGTTTAAGCTCTCATACCTAGCAGACTGTTAAACTAATTAACTAATTAACTGATTAACCAATCAACTATCCTATGCCGAATACTGCATCAGCCAAAAAGGAATTGCGTAAAAATATTCAACGACAAGCGCGCAATAAAAAAATTAAAGATAACCTTAAAGATTTAATTAAAAAAAGCCGCCAAGCAATTGCCGCGAAAAATGCCCAAGCCAAAGAATTAGTTGCTAAAACTCTCAAAGCGCTGGATAAAGCTGCCCAGAAAGGCGTAATTAAAAAAAATACTTGCAACCGCAGGAAATCCAGATTGCAGCAAAGTTTGAATAAAAGCGTAAAGGTTTAAGATAACAGTACTTACGCCCAGCAGCAAAAAAGAAGGCGACATTTCGAAATGTCGCCTTCTAATTTTTTCAGCAGTTTTTTGTTTGGTTAAATTTTGGCTATTAATAAGTTTAAAGCTGTTTCTATGCCTATTCCACCAGACTTCATCTGGTAATCAATATTAACTAATTGGTTTAAAATATTTTTTAACTGCGGCAAGCTAAAATGGCTGGCTTGACTGACTCCTTTTTGCGCCACAAAGGGATGAATTTTTAGCTCGCTGGAAATTTTACGCGGGCTATGTCCAACAACTAAAGCTTGTTTAATCTGCAATAAAATTCTAAATTGGCGCGTAAACATATTAAGCAAATAGCTGTTGGTTAAACCGGCTTCTATTTGCTCCTCAAGCAGCTTAGCGGCCAGAGCTTTATTTCTAATGCTAATGGCGTCAGTTAGGGCAAAAATATTTTCGTCAAAACTGCCGCGGACTAGTTTTTCGACATCACTAGTTTCAATAACCGTCTCTTTGCTTTCAGTCAACTTAGGCTGGCTGGCTAACTTATAATTTAGTAATTTGTCTATCTCATTGTTAAGCTGCCATAAATCACCGCCGACTAAACTAGTTAGCAGCTGTGTTGCCGGCAAACTGATTTTACCGCCACGGCGTTCTATTTCTTTTTTAGCCCAATTGGTTGCTGCAGTATTACTTAATTGGTTAAATTGCTGGGTATATTTTTGTTTAAGCAAAAATTTAAACAACCCAAGCGGCGCTTTAGCCAATGGCTTATCTCGGCCAGCAGAATCAGTAAACAGCAATTCTTCTTTATTTTTGGTTTTTTTTGTCTTGGCCCGCGAATCCCAAAAAATAATTATATTATCGTTTTTAACTGGCCGACGATCCGCTAAATAATTATTAAGAGCCACAAAAATAGAAGTTGATTTATTAGAAAATATTTCTTCAATAATAACCAAGCGTTTTTTAGCCAGGAGTGAACTGGCGCTAATTGCTTCCTTTAAATCTTTTAACGAGGCTGCCCGGCCGTCCACCACAGTTAAACTACTGCCGCTAGCATCAACATCCCGCAGAAATTTATCTTTTAACTCTTTTAATTTTTGCCGGCTGCGCCAAGTATCTTCGCCAAAAAGAAAAATTATCATACAATTTAATATTGCGGCTTATTTCTATTTTTGCTAAAATAATAACAGCGGTATTGCTTAATAATTAATAAAATTGATAACAATTTATGAAGACCAACCAATGCCCGATCTGTTCGAGTGATGTGATTATTGATGATGAATCTAATGAGGGCGATTTAGTAACCTGCGCCAACTGCGGCAATGATTTAGAGATTATCTCTCTTAAGCCGCTGCAATTAGCCCGCCTATCTGAAGAAGATGAATTGTCAAAAGAAAATGAACAGAACGAAAATTGATTCTTTCGCTTAATAAATCAAATAATATTAGCTAACAATAAACTTTTTAAAACAAAGCTAGAGATGGCTTTGTTTTATTTTAACCCCGTTAAATAGTCCTATTTAGCAGAGTTAATTTTGCTAAAGGCAAAATTATTTAACGGGGTAAATTTTTTCACCCCACTAGAAAATCCTTTTTTAACGGGGTTCACTGCCTGCTTGAATAAATTACCTCTTTCTTTATAATTTTTAAACATGCCGAAACTGGCGCAAGCCGGTGACAGTAAAATTATATCGTTCTTAAGCGCCTGCTGGCTCGCTCGTGCAATTGCACTTTTTATATTACTAACTAACCTTATCTTAGAATTAGAATAACCAGCTTTAAGCAATTCTCTGTTTAATCTGGCTGTAGCAACGCCTTTTAATAATACGGCAAATTTAACTCGTTTCTTGATTTCTCTAACTAACTGACTAAAATTTGATTTCTTTTCCGCTCCGCCTGCCAGTAATATTATAGGCTGACTAAATGATTTAAGGGCAATTATAGTGGATTCTGGCGTAGTAGCAAAACTGTCGTTATAATATTTCACGCCATTTAACTCGCGGACAAATTCTAGCCGGTGTTCCAGTCCTTTAAAATTCGCTACAGCTTTTTTAATAATTTCTTGCTTAACGCCGACAATTTTTGCCACTGCCACAGCCGCCGCAATATTTTCTTGATTATGCTCGCCAATCAATTTGGAGGGTAACTCAGATTTGCCAAAATAAATTTTCTTGCCTTGTGTCTTTAATTCGTAATTCATAATTCGTAATTCGTAATTCAAAACCGTCTTATCTCTCCTACCTTGCCATTTTATTATGTTCATTTTTGCTCGCCAGTACTCTTTTAACGTTTTGTGATAGTTCGGGTTATTCGGATCTGCCGGCGCCAAATGTTCTGGATAAAAATTAGTAATCACGGCAATAGGCGGACTGGCCGTCATATCCTCCAATTGAAAACTGGACAGCTCCAAAACCACCCAATCGGTCTTTTTGAGTTTATCAATAAACTCAAATGGCGCCATGCCAATATTGCCGCCCAGATGTACCGCCGCGCCGCGCCGCGTCTCTACAGAAAAATGCTTTTTTAATATCTCATAAATCAAACTGGCGGTTGTACCCTTGCCCTTGGTGCCGGTGACACCAATAATATTTCTTGTAGGACATAATTGAAAAAACAACTTCATCGGCGAAGAAACTAAATTCGTAATTCGTAATTCGTAATTCGTAATTCTGTCCGTTGGCCACCCCGGCGACCGAAATAAAATATCAAACTTCTCCAAATTTTTACCTGCCCCGCCTAAGCAACGGTTATACTCTTTACCTAATTGCCAATGAATATTCTTCCGTAGGGGCTCTTTACCTAATTGCCAATGAATATTCTTCCGTAGGGGCAATTCATGAATTGCCCCTACATCTTTTCGTTTATCACAAATCGTAATCTCGCATTTTATTTTATGCTTCAGAATATACCTAACCAAGGCCAAATTCTCTAATCCTAGGCCCAGAATAGCGATTTTTTTGCCTTGCAAATCTTGAATTTTTTCATTCATAATTCGTAATTCTTAATTCGTAATTCGTAATTGTCTCCATTTCTCCCCAATTATCACCGGACTTGGCGTCAACGATAATTGGTACTTTTAATTTAATAACTTCTTCCATTATTCTTTTAATCTTTTTCGCTACTTCTTTGACTAAGTCGGTTCTAACCTCAAATAACAATTCATCATGCACCTGCAATAACATTCTAATCGGCGCCATTTGAGCATTATTAGATTCATGTTCATTTGAGTTTAATTCGTTTAGAATTCGCGATATTTTTATCATAGCTATTTTAATAATATCAGCCGCTGTTCCTTGCAAGGGCGTATTAATCGCCATTCGTTCGGCCGCTTTCCTGACTTGCAAAACTGAAGAATTTATTTCCGGCAAATAGCGCCGTCGGCCAAACAATGTTTCGGCATAACCCCGCTCTTTAGCCGACTTAATTGTCTGGTCAATAAACTTCTTAACACCTTGATATATTTTAAAATATTGGTCAATAAATTCTTTAGCGCGGGCATAAGGAATATCCGCGTTTTGCGACAATCCATGCGGACCCTGACCATAAAGAATGCCAAAATTAGTTGCTTTGGCTTGCTGCCTCATTTCAGCTGTAACGTTCTCTAATTTAACCTGGTTAATTTCAGCTGCTGTTGCCCGATGAATATCTGCTCCGCTGGCAAATGCCTTAATCATTTTTTTATCGCCTGACATATGAGCTGCCAGCCGCAACTCAATCTGCGAATAATCCAAAGATAATAGCTGAAAACCAGCAGCAGCAATAAATGATTGTCTAATTTCTCTGCCCAACTCGGTTCTAACAGGAATATTCTGCAGATTGGGTTCAGTAGAAGATAAACGACCAGTAGCAGTAACACTTTGATTAAAGCTGGTATGCAAACGGCCAGTTTGGGAATTAACTAATTCTGGCAAAGCGTCTATATAAGTAGAGGATAACTTGGCTAATTCACGGTATTCCTGAATTAAAGCAATTATCGGATGCTGACCTTTTAATTTCATTAATTCGTCAGCTCCAGTAGACAGGCCGGTCTTGGTTTTAGTAATGCCCAAAGTTGAAATTTCTAACTTGTCATATAATATTTCCCGTAGCTGTTGGGTTGAATTAATATTGAATTTCTTGCCAGCCGCTTGATAAACTTTATTGGCTAATTGCTTAATTCTTTTGTCTGTTCTTATCTTAATATTAGCCAAAAATTTACTATTAATCTTAATGCCATACATTTCCATTTGCGCCAATACTTTAACTAATGGCATTTCTATTTCTAAAAATAATTTAAATAATTTTTCCGCTTTTAATTTTGGCAGAAGTTTTTTAATTAAACGAAAAGTAAAATCAGCGTCTTCGCAAGAATAAAGATATAGTTTGGCTAAAGGAACTTCTCTAAATTCTATTTTTTCCCGGCCCTTACCTAATAAATCTTCTTTGGTAATTTTTTGAAAGTTAAATTCAGCAAACGTCACCGCATCTAAATTATGCTGGCGGCTACCCGGATTTAACAAATATGAAGCTATCATACTATCACCAGCTAGGCCCCTTACTTTAATTCCTAAACTTGCCATCACCTCTATGTCGTATTTAATATTATGCCCATATTTTTTTATTTTTTTATCCTCAAAAATCGGTTTTAGCATTTCTAGCCATTCGTTTACCCTACTATTATTCCCTTGATAATTGAATAAGTTCACCTTTTTGGGATTTGGGATTTGAGATTTGTTTGGAAATTGGGAATTGGAAATTGGGAATTGGAAATTTATATAGTATGCTTCCCCTGCTTTCCAGGAAAAACTTATACCCAAAAGTTCAGCAGTAACAGAATCAAAACTGGCAGTCTCGGTGTCAAAAACAAATTCCTTTTGTTTTTTTAGCTTATTAAAAAACTTAACAAAATCTTTTTCCTGGTCAACTAAATAATATTTAAATTTAATTTTATCGCGCTCAAATTTATTTTCTGCGGTTTGGCTGGCCGGAGTTGTAGCGTGCGCCATAAGGTTTTGCAAGCGCGGCAGCAGTGAATTAAATTCCAAGCGGCTGAACAATTCTGCTGTCTGCTCCCTATTAAATGAACCGAAATTAGCATCTGTTAAATTAAATTTTATTGGCACATCGCATTTTATAGTCGCTAATTTCCGGCTTAAATAAGCATCGTTTTTATATTGCTTTAATAATTCTAAAATCCTTTCTTTAATTTTTTCCTTACTTTTGCCTGTCCCGCCTGCCCCGCTGCTGCGGTGGCTACTGCGGTGGATTTTTGCCTGCCCCGCTGCTGCGGTGGCCCCGCCGTAGAGGGGTGAACTTTTGAATTGATTTACATATTTATAAACGCCATCTAAAGTTTTAAATTCCTGCAAAAGTTCAATGGCTGTTTTTTCGCCTATTCCTTTGACCCCGGGAATATTGTCAGAAGGATCGCCGCGCAAAGCCTTGAAATCTATCATTTGCTCTGGTTCAAGGCCATAGCGCTGTTTAACTATTTTTGCGTCATAAAGGACTGAATCAGTTAGACCGCGTTTCATAGTAAAAACTTTGGTCTGGTCATTAATTAATTGCAAGGTGTCTAAATCTCCAGTGACAATAATTTTTTCTACTGTACCATCAACACTATGTGCTAAAGTACCAATTAAATCATCGGCTTCATAACCGGCCAATTCGTATATAGGGATGCCAAAGGCTTGGGCCACCTCTTTAACTTTGGGAATCTGCTGATATAATTCAGCTGGCGCCTTAACTCTGGTTGCTTTATATTTATCATACTCATCGTGCCTAAAAGTTTTTTCTTTCCGGTCCAATGTTAAAGCAACATAGTCAGGTTTAAATTCCCGTAATGCTTTAAGCAGAACTGCTGTAAAGCCATAAACTGCATTGACCATTTCCCCGGCTTTGGTAGTTAACGGCGGCAAGGCATGCCAACTGCGATGAATCAAAGCATTGCCGTCAATCACCATAAATTTTTTATTTTTAACGCTGAACATATAATAATATTACATCATAAGAAAATAGATAAAGCAAATAAAAAAACACTAAACTCTTTTTGAATAATTCAGCGCCTGAAATCACAATCAAAAATTATAAATCATAAATTTGCTCGGTGGACCGGAGGGGACTCGGACCCCTGACCTCCTCGTTGCAAACGAGGCGCTCTACCAGCTGAGACTACCGGCCCCTTTAAAATTTTCAAATATCAAATTACGATTTATGATTTATGATTAAATCTAAAATCGAAAATCTCAAATCGTAAATTATTTCATTGTGGCTGGCTCACTCTTATTAAAGGCGACAAAGCCCACTCTAAAAAACCGCCAATCAGATTAGTCATCACCAGCAAGCCAATAAAAATCACTATCAAGCCAATCAGCTTATAGCCTAAGCGCGAGCCGCCCTCACTGCCTAAATGACTTTCAAAAAAAGCAATGCGGCCAAAATTATTAAGCAGCCATTCTGATTTTATAACTACCATAGCGCCAACTATAATTATAATAAAACCATATAAGATATGCATAAATAGTTTATCGGTTAAGCGGTTAATCAGTTAAGCGGTTTATTTTGACAACCAATTAACTGATCAACCGCTTAACTAAATTTATTTTACATAATTTAAAGGGTTGACTTTCCGGCCATTAATAATAACTTCAAAATGCAAATGCGAGCCGGTTGACCAGCCGGTTGAACCCATGGCGCCGATGGCTTCGCCCTTATCAACTTCATCTCCGACTTTACAATAAAATTTAGACAAATGAGCATAGCGGGTCTTTTTGCCGCCGCCATGGTCAATCACTATCTGATTGCCATAGCCCTTGCCCCAGCCAGCATATTCTACCACTCCAGTATCGCTGGCATAAATCGGCGTGCCGACTTTATTGGCAATATCAATCCCGTAATGGCGCCAAGAAAAATATTGGGTAATATAATGGCCAACAGTCGGCCAATTCATCTTGTTGCCGCTTAATGGCTGGGCGCTGCCGGGCTTTAACAAATCGCGCAAAGCAGCCAATCCACTATAGCCGCTAGCGCTTGCCGGCGCATAATAACTTTTTCTGCCTCCGGGGATAATCAATTGCTGGCCGACTTTCAACTGTCCAGCAGCAGCTAATTTATTGGCCTCTAAAATCGCACTTTCTTCTACGCCGTAATTCTTGGCAATACTGCCTATATTATCACCGCTTTTAACTTTATGTATAACTCCGGTCAGTGGCAAGATTGTTAACTTGTCTCCCGGCCTGATTAAACTATAAGCGCTAAGATTATTCTCCCATAAAATCGTGTTAACACTCACTTCAAATTTTTCCGCGATAGTGCTAACTGTATCGCCGGGTTCAACGACATAATATACAATTTCATTTCTCGGCCGCTTAATCTTTTTAGTGGCTGCAAAATCCGGTCTAATTATTGCGCCGCCGCCTGATGATAAATTTTCTGTTTCTTCAAATAGGCCTATTTCATCAGGCAAGACCATTTCAGCTGCTGGCTGGCTTTTTAAAGCTGTTAAATTTTCCAAATAAGTTTGCTGCTCGGGCGAAATTATTTCTTCCTCGTCAAAATACTCCTCAATCAATTGATCATTGACGCCGAATTCAGCGGAAATAATTTCAGATAAAAATGTTTTACCAACCAATTCTTCGGCAGAAATTGCTTGGGTTTTGCTAGTCAAGCTAAAACCGACAAAAAATATTGTTAAAAATACAATAACAAAATGAATTAACTTTTGATTGGTTAAAAAAGAAATTTTACCGCGACTACTGCCTGACCAGCCGAACTTCTTGACCAGTGATGAGTAATAACGATAAAGTTTAACAACGAATTTGTAAAAAACAAAACGCAACACTAGCCGTCCTGGCCAAAAGACTAGCTTAACAAAAAAAGCGGTTATTAACCTCTTTAAAAATACCAATAGCTTGATTAAAAATATCAATATTTCTATTGATATCTTTTTAGTATTTCTAATTATATAGTTTATTTATAGTAGTTTATTTATAGCCTATTTAAATATAATAAACTACCATAACTATATTAACATTTTCGCCTCTTTTGGTCAAGAAATTATAGGGAAATTGTAGGGAACAATAATTATTGTTCCCTACTAAAAATTATACCTTTATTACTACTGGTAAAACCATTGGTCTTCTTTTGGTCTGGCTGAAGAGAAACTGTCCGATATCATTTCTGATTTTATTTTTAATATAATCGTCGTCAACCGGTGTTTTGGGCGCGCGATCTTTAACTATTTTCTTAACCTTCATTCTGGTTTTTTGAATTAATTCTTTATTTTCTTTCATGTAAACAAAGCCGCGGGAAATAATATCAGGATTGCCGATGGGCTCGCCGGTCTTTGAATCAATAGTGGCAATAATGACAATCATACCGTCGGCAGACATAACTCGCCGATCCCGTAAAACTATATTAGAAACATCGCCTACCCCTAGCCCGTCTACCATAATATAATTTGTCGGCACTTTTTCATTAGTCATTCTGCCGGATACCACGCCTTGCTGATTGCGGCTGAATTCAACTACTTGCCCATTATCAGCTACAAAAATCTTATTCTTGTCTAGGCCTACCTGCTCGGCTAATTCAGCATGAGCCCGCAGCATATAATGATTGCCCTCAATCGGCATAAAATATTCCGGCTTAAGTAGCCTCATCATCAGTTTTAAATCTTCCTGCATGGCATGGCCGCCGGCATGGACATCCATCATCTCATAATGAATGACCTTGGCTCCTTGCCTAACCATCATATCTTTTAAATTCTGAATGGTGCGTTCATTGCCAGGAATAACCGAGGAAGAAAAAATTACTGTATCGCCGCGCCTAAGATTGATCTGGCGATGCTCGCCGTTAACTACTTTCATTAAAAAAGCATTATTCTCGCCTTGAGCGCCGGTGCCTAAAATAATAATTTTGTCATCCGGCAATCTTATTAATTCGTGGTCAGTGGCTAAAATTTTTGGGTTAAATTTTAAATAACCAATCTGCTGGGCGATCTCTACATTATCATTCATACTTCGGCCCTGCAAATAAATCTTGCGTCCGAATTTTTCGGCCAAGTCAAATATTTTCTGGATGCGGCTAAGCTGCGAAGCAAAAGTACTGATAATAATCCTACCAGTTAATTTTTCAAATAGCCGGCTCATTTCATCGCCAATAGAAGATTCGGAAATCTGATAACCCGGCTGAGTTGAATCAGTAGAATCAGCCAGCAGCAACTTAACGCCGCGGCCGCCAATCTGGGCGATCCGGTTTAAATCCGCCGGCTTATCATTGACTGGCGAATAATCTATTTTAAAATCTCCAGTATGAATAATCACTCCCAGGGGAGTATAAATAATCACGGCAAAACAATCAGGGATAGAATGGTTGACGCGCAAAAATTCTACCTGAAAGTATTTACCCAACTGCAAACGCCTTATCTCGTCAATTTCAGTAATTGCTAGTTTAGGGCATTTAACAAATTCCTTGGATCTTTTTCTAACTAAGCCAGCAGTTAACTTGCCCATAAACATCGGTGGATTGCCGATTTTACCAATTAGATGGGGAATAGCGCCAATATGATCATAATGCCCGTGACTGATAATTACTCCTTTAACCCAATTCTCTTTACCTTCTAAATAAGTAACATCAGGAATAATATAATCAATGCCCGGCATATCCTCTTCAGGAAACTGCAGGCCCATATCAATAATAATAACTTCCTTATTATATTCAAATAAAGTCATATTGCGGCCAACCTCTTCTAGACCGCCTAAAACTATAACCCTTAATTTGCCGCTTCCGATTGGGTTTGTTTCCCTCTCTGGCATAATGGCATAACGTTTAACAGACGGCCCGGAACTAGTCCTGCCGCTGGGAGAGACGTATCTCCTTGCTCTTGTTTTGTATTTAGTAATCATATTAGTTAGTTAAATAGTTAATCAGTTAATCGGTTTATGCTTAACTGATTAACCGCTTAACTGATTTCAGTGCCGAAGAGAGGATTTGAACCTCCACGGGATTGCTCCCGCAGCGCTCTGAACGCTGTGCGTCTACCAATTCCGCCACTCCGGCAATTTAAAAACCTAAAATTATATTAAGTTGATACATTACGAGTTACGAGTTATGAGTTACGCGCTTTTACCAAACAAGCCTTTTGCCAGTCTTAATATACCAATTGTTAATATCAGCTAAACGATTATATGGCATAAAAATATTTTTTACAGTAAATCCTTTAACTTTCTTGGCCTGAACATAGGTATAATTAGGACTATAAAGAAAGATAGCCGGCACTTCCTCGGCAATAATTTCCTGAAATTTAATATATTTTTCTCGACGAACATTTTTATCATTAGACAAACGGGCGTCTTCCAGCAATTTATCAACTTCTTTATTGGCATAATCAGCAATATTCAATCCGGCCTGACTAATTTGCGATGAGTGCCAAAAAGCGTAAGGATCCGGGTCGGCGCCAACCAATTCGCTATAAAGCAGCGTTGAAAAATTTCTTTGTCTAATTACCTCTGACTGTATTTTATTGACTGGAATTAAATTAACAATTGTTCTTACTTTAATATCCTGCCAAAATTTGGCTGCTATTTCTGCCGCCTTAGCGTATTCCGGCATCTCAACAGTTATTAATTCAATAATAAAATAATCATTGCCTTTGGCTCGCCACTCTCCTGCGCCCAATAACACTTTAGCTTCCGCTTTTTTCCTGACAGCCTCATCGGCTGAATTAACTTCTACCTTAGCTTGATCAATATCCGCCTCGGTAATTGTTACTGCCTTCCAGCCAGCTTCATCTAATAGTTTGTTGGCGCTGGCAATATCATAATTATATTTTTTAATACTGGCATTATAGGCAAAGCTAGCGGAAATAATTGGTCCGTCAATCAAACGGGCGTTCTGCTCTTTGGCCTGGCTGATTATTTGATTTTTATCCAGAGCATAAGCCAGGGCTTGCCGCACTTTTTTATTTGCCAGAGCAGCATTAATTTTGGGATTAAAAAAGATAATAGCTAGCTGAGGCAAGCTTAATTGATAAAAATTTAAAGAATCTTTAGCTACAATTTCATTTTTAAACTGATCCGGCAGATAGCTGATGCCATTAACCAAGTTATTATTTAAGGCTGCGGTTAGTTCCTCAAAACTGGCAAAAAATTTAAAGGTAATTTTATCAATATAGGGCATTGGCCCATAATAATTCTCATTTTTAGATAACGTATAAGACCTAATGTTGCCAGACTTGTCTTTAACTAATGATTTAAATTTATAAGGGCCGGAGCCGATTGGTTTCAGATTCAATTCCGCCAAACTAGCGGCGCTGGGACTAACTTGTTGCCACGATTCTTGCGGCAAAATGCCAAAAATCAATAAGTCTAAAAACGCTGCATAAGGCTCGGCTAAAATAAACTTGATTGTCTGATCATCTACTGCTGCTATCTCAACGCCGCTAAAGCTTGTTCTTAAGGGAGACTTATATTGAGCATCTTTTATAGCATTAAAAGTAAAAATAATATCAGCCGCGGTTAGCGAGCCGCTGTTATGCCAGTTAACTCCAGTTTTAATTTTAATAGTATAATTTTTACCATCAGGGCTTATAGCATAACTTTCTGCTAAATCATTGATCAACTCTCCGCTGGCGCCCCGCTTAAATAAAGAAGAAAAGACCAAAGAAGTAATATCGCTATCAACATCATTAACGCTGGCGTACAACGGATTGATATATTTTGGCGCACCAACAACGCCTTCGCTATACTCGCCTCCGCTGGCTGGCAAATCTTGCAGATGATTAAGGTAAAACCTGGTTCCTAAAAAAAGAGAGCTTATTAAAATTAGCCAAAGACAACTATAAACAACTCGTAATTCCCAAACATTTAAATAACGCTTAATATACTTGAGTTGAGCGCAGTTTGGCCACCTGGTTTGAGATAGAGAGCAGACTAATTTTTTGTCTAAGTCAACCTTATTAGAAATTCCGTTTCTCGGGGGGGTTATATTTTTACCTAACCGCAGCAAGTTGCGGAGCATATTTCTAACAGGGTCAATTTGCTGCTTACCATTTTTAATTAAATCATTTTTGAACTTAGTGCCACTAAAATGCCTGCGGCAAAGCCAATAAAAATTTACCAAAGCTAACTTGGCTTTATTAATTATCCTCCTTATTTTATTAATAATTGATGAGTCCACAAAAATAAATTTGAGGTAATTGCATTTAAGACCTTTTGCAAATGTCATTGCGAGGAAGTTGCGGAGTGAAACGGAGCCCCGCAAATGCGGGGTCGCTCGCAATGACAATAATTAATGTTATTTTGCAAGAGGTCTTATAAACAAGCTATGCTTGATAGATAATTATGCCGGCTAGAGAGATTAGAAAAAATAGTATGACTAATACTATAGTAGCAATAAATAATTTTTTTTCAATACCTCGTTTAGTCCGATAAACATTGCCTGTTCCGCCAAAAATATTTGACAAGCCAGAGCCGCGATTTTGCAGTAAAACCGCTACCATTAACAATATGGCAATAACTACTTGTAATAATTGGATATTGCGCAAAGTGAACATAATAATTACTTAGCTTGGTTAACTTCAGTTATTATTCTGGCCAAAATATCCTGATGATAAACAGCCAAATCAGCCAAGATTTTTCTGTCTAAAGCAATTTTATCGGACTTTAAAATATTAATAAACTTGGAATATGACAAACCGTGTTGCCGGACGAATGAGCTAATTTTAATCTGCCATAAAGCCCGATTTACTCGCTTTTTTTTCTTGCGGTCAACATAAGCATGCGCCCCGGCTTTAAGCACCGCTGTTTTGGCTAAACGAATCAGTTTCTTCCTACCCCATTTATAACCTTTAACTTTTTTGAGCAAGGTTCTTCTCTTTTTTATATGGCTAATTCCTCTGCTTACTCTTGACATATTGATAATATGGGATTATTAAGATTATTGAGATATTTGGGATTATTGGGATTATTGGAAATAAACAATTTTTATCCTAAATATCTTAAAAATCCTAAATATCCCAAAAATCTTATTTTAATTATACGGTATTAACTGCTTAATAACGCGAGTTTCTGTATCTTTAACCAGAATATCACGACGCTTAGACCTAGTAACCCTGCCTGATTCGCTGGCATTAAAATGATCCTGGCCAGCTTTGCGATGGATAATTTTATTTTTTTTGGTTATTTTAAAACGTTTGGCAGTAGCTTTATGAGTTTTGATTTTTGGCATATTAGTAAAATTCAGAAATTAATAGAAATTAACTCGCTACGCTCGTGAGATTTATTGAAATGAAATAACTTATTATATATATTTTACCTTATAAAAACTAACAACAAATTTCTATAAATTTCTATAAAATATGGGCTATAGATTATTTTTGAGATGAGCTCTAACAAAAAACAGGTCAAGCTGCCTGATTTTCGTCCTCAATGTTATTGCTTATTTATCAATATTATACTAAACCTTCCGCCTTGTTTTGTCAAGCCCGGCTCAACTTCTATATTTAAAGATTGGTCTTGACGCAACATATCAATAAATTTATTAATAACCTCATCGGCCTTTCTCGGGTGCTGTCTCTCGCGCCCTTTAAGTATCAGCTCTAGCTTGAGTTTGTGCCCTTTAGCTAAAAATTTTTTGGCCTGGTCAAGACGGAAAGCAAAATCATGCTGGCTAATGCGCACCGAAATTCTAATGCCCTTAAGATCAACTTTTTTCTGCTTAACTTTCTGGCGCTGGCTTTCCTTTTCTTTTTTATATTTAAATTGGCCATAATCCATGATTTTAACTACTGGCGGATTTGCCTTGGGATTTACTTCTACCAAATCCAAACCAACTTCTTCAGCCAGAGCCAAAGCCCGGCTGGTTGCAACAGCGCCTAAACTTTCTCCAGCCGCATTAACTAAGCTGACTAAAGGATATTTTATTTGTTGGTTGACCAAAAACCTTTTTTTTTGATTATCAGGTCTTGGTCGGTGATAAACTCGACGCATAAATTATTTATTAGAGCGGGTGAGCGGAATCGCCCAGTCATCCGACTGGGCGTCAGGTCGGATGACCTGACGGACCCAAATTATAAATTGCGAACCAAAATACATTTGGAGCGGGTGAGCGGAATCGCCCAGTCATCCGACTGGGCGTCAGGTCGGATGACCTGACGGACCCAAATTATAAATTGCGAACCAAAATACATTTGGAGCGGGTAACGGGAATCGAACCCGTATCTCTACCTTGGCAAGGTAATATAATAACCATTATACGATACCCGCGGAACGGATTTCGGATGTCAGATGTTGGATTTAAATTTTTATGTGCTCTATTCTGAAAATAGTCCGAACATTTTTTCAGACTGTCCGAAAACTCTGTTTTGTCATTTCGCCCCGAGCTTGTCGAGGGGGAGAAATCTTTAATACTTAGCTAAGAGCGACTAACATCTATTAAAGATCTTTCGGCCTTCGGCCTCAAGATGACAATTTTCGGACAGTCTAGACGGCCAGCCTCCCCAAAAAATTTGAGCGGCTTTGCCGCGTTCTTTAACAACTTGCCATGTAGCAAAACAAAGTTTTTGCTACTAATGTAATTTACTGGTAAAACCCTTATTTCCCCACCCCGCAGTACTGCGGGGTAGATTTGTGGGTGATTACAGTTGGTAAGCGCTAATTAATGAATTATAGTTAATATTAGCTAATAATGGGTAATGCGTAAGTCCTGTTATTTATTTATTCCAATAAACGGACTGGCCTCTCCCCAGTAGGTTGGAACCTTCCCATCCCATTTTTCTATCCAGCGAAGCTCTACCACTTTGGGGTTAGCCATTAAAGCCTGCGCCTCAATTTGAATAGCCCTGGCCTTGCCTTCCGCCTCGGAAATTTTTTGCTCTTTTTCAATTCTTATTCTTTCCAAATCCCTTTCTGCTTTCAATTTGAGCTGCTCGGCAGTTACCTTAGCTTCAATCGCGGTATTAAATGCTTCTGAAAAAGAGAAGTCAATGATATTAAACCCATCAACCACAATGAAGTTTTCCGGCAACCTATTTGTAAGATTATCTTTGATGTGTTCTTTCACTTCTTCTCTCTTTGTAATCAGTTCCTCGGCGGTGAACTTCGCGACTGTCGCCTTGACTGCTTCCTGAATGGAGGGAGCGATAATGCGAGTGTTGTAATCTTTTCCCACCTCTTGCCAAACCCTATTTACCGAATCCGGTGCAAGATGATAATTTAAAGCAATTCTGGATGTTACCATTTGTAAATCTTTGGAAGACGCGCTGGCCGGAACTTCATCCTTTTGAGTCTTCACATCTATTTTCACTACACTATGAATAATGGGTATCTTAAAATAAAGCCCTTCCCCAAGAATTTTATCTTTGACTGCTCCGAATTGAAGAAACACTCCCCGCTCTCCCGCCCCAACGGTGCCAAAACTGCCAAAAATAATCACAAGAGCAATTATTCCGATAACTGCGGAAGAAATAATTTTTTTTATTTTCATCTCAATTATTTTTTCATTTATCTGGTCCATATTTGAGTTCGTTAAAATGAATTACCCCACCGCAAGCGGATGGGGTTTCCCGTCCAGTTGCCGCGGTTAGTTATTTAAAACAATTTTAACTGTGCAAAGCCTTTGTGATCTGTTTCCTTATTATATACCGCGTATGTGCGGCTATGGAATAACTTGGCATATGCCACAATTGTACCATAACACGCTTACGCGCAAAGGGGGATATCCCCCTTTGAACCCCCTTAATATGTTCCCCGCCGCAAGCGGACGGGGTAAATGACTAATTTACGGATAAGATAAGCAACAAGAACGATTGCGACAATTTTTATGCCGTGATTAAAAAACCAAGGTGTTGTATTGCGAATAATATTTAAAAGCATAGCCAACATATGAGTATGATTAAAATTTTTTTTCCTCCAAAATTAAAATATGGTTCAAGCCGATATTTTTATATTACCTTAGTTTTTAATTTTTGTATAGATGAACGAAAATTAATGTGCCGAGGGAGGGGCTCGAACCCACGCAGTAATTTACGATTTCTGATTTTCGATTTTCGATTAAAAATTAAATCGTAAATCTAAAATCTGAAATCTGAAATATCTTCGTGGTCCAGGTGGGAGTCGAACCCACATGCTTATTAAAGCACAACATTTTAAGTGTTGCGCGTATACCAGTTCCGCCACTGGACCGGGGTAATTACGATTTATGATTTTCGATTTTAGATTTATTACTTCTGGCTGTTCTTTTGGCGGAAACCATAATTGCCACAATCTCATTCGCCTCTTTTAATAAGGGCTCAACTAATTCTTTCTTTACCAAATCGCATTCAATAATAATTTCCAACCAAAAAGCGCTTTCGTCTGCCTCTTCTTCAACCACTGATAATTTAGAGATAAAATCGGGCATTGACCGGCTCCGGCAGACCGCCCGATAATTTGAAGCGACTGAAGTACCACATCTAAGTAGCTGATTTTTAACAATTCTGCCAAGTTCGGTGTTAGGCAAAGTATTGGTTAACTTTATAACTCTTAAAGCAAACTACTTGGTCCTATTTTTTAATTCCTCCTTAGTCATAAATCACAAATCGAAAATCTTAAATCAAAAATATCCTCGGTGGAGATGGTGGGAATTGAACCCACGCAGTAATTTACGATTTCAAATTTTTGAATTACGAATTTAGAATTAAATCTGAAATCGAAAATCTTAAATCAAAAATATCCTCGGTGGAGATGGTGGGAAT
>Ga0100393_10002635_pt1 | contig 17303 bp, 9 predicted proteins | sample CryGeymeta201517_FD_81546 | JGI IMG/M metagenome (GOLD analysis project Ga0100393, IMG submission 81546) | Groundwater microbial communities from Crystal Geyser aquifers in Utah, USA - Crystal Geyser metaG 2015-17 | ecosystem: Environmental > Aquatic > Deep subsurface > Groundwater | place: USA... | reverse complement strand
TCTACGATTCGGCAGCACATATACGTGCTGTGGCCGTAGACGGGCCCATGCAGCCCACACCTCCTTATCCTGTGGCTCCGTATGAGTTTGACAATAACCAAGATTTGACGACGTATCACAACCGAAAGTTCCAAGATTGCTTAGTTGCTATCCAACGAGTGCCGTATTCCGTAACGTATGTTCCCTACGATGACTTGCAAACAGAGCAACAGACGGTCCCACTGCCTCCTCCACCGGTACCTCCTGAGGGACACGATGATGAGTTGTCTGCAGCCACCAGCACGGACAATCCGTGTACAAAATCTACATCGGTGCAAAATGTTGTGGACAATGAGACGCCCAACCCGTATGACAGATCCATTGACAAGTACTGGGCGCAGCGACGCCGTCTGTTTCTCAGGTTTGATCAGGGCATCCAATTGGATTCCGAGGGATGGTATTCGGTGACACCCGAAATCATTGCAGATCATGTGGCGAAGCGTATTGGTGCTTTGGCAGTAGCTGCATCCAAATCGAATCCTAACAGCAGTGGTGGTGCAGGCTGGGTAGTGTTGGACGCTTTCTCTGGTTGTGGTGGCAATGGCATTGCTTTTTCCAAGATTCCGGCAGACATGATTAGCCTCACTGTCTGTTGTGATACAGATCGTAACAAGCTGCGCATGGCAGCGCACAATGCTTCCTTGTACAATATCCCACCCTCGCAAATTGTCTTCGTCGAGTGCAATTCCATTTTCATCTTGAAGCACTGCTATCGCAATGGAATTTTTATTCTGGACCAGCCGGAGTTGCTGATGGAATCTGGTGCGGCTCCCATGCAGCTACCAAACCCAGTGGCGACAGAAATTCACGAAGGATACCATATTGGTGGTATCAACATTTTGCCACGACGTATTGACGTGGTTTTTATGGACCCGCCATGGGGAGGTGAGTATCTGCGGTGCTTTCATTCGTTCGTAGCAACGAAAACCCAATCCGAGCATTCCATTTTTCCTTCTGACGTATTGTGAACCACCTACTATTTACAGGAGTTGATTATGAGGTACTGGGTAAGAATGGCTACGACTTGGAAAAGAATATGAAAATCAAATGCCAAGTCTGCCTCCAACCCGAGGGCGAGCCGGACGACAACGCCGTTCAAGATGACTTTTTCGATTCGTTTTGTTCAGCGCCATTGGCCCACCACAAATCTCAGCGGGCCAAAAAGAGAGCCGATTTCAACAATATTGACGAAGACTACGTGAATGGAGCCGAAATGCTCAAGTATGCAGCAGCCGCAACTTCGACGCGGTTGGTCCTGTATGATTTACCTCGTAATACCAACAAGACATCGTTGGGCCAATCTGCCTTGGCTGCGGGTTATCGTGGTAATTGTAAACTGGAAGAGCACTTTTTGAACGGACGCCTCAAGACTGTTACGGCGTACTTTGGTACGGACTTTTCCGATTTGTTGGATGCGAAAGACAAGCCTGAGGAAGAATATAGCAATTAAATTTACATTTATTCGACTGGTTATTCCCACGCGTTGTTCGTGCTTGCTATACTATATTTCTCCATCGAGGTGAATTGGTCTCGCATGGCGATACAGGAGCACCCTGCGTGGCCACAGAATCGTAATGTAGTGGATCGACCCAGCAAAAGTTGATGGAGTACCAGGAGCAAAACGCAAGGAATAATACAACGAAAACAATACCAAATGCTACAGCTGTCTTATTTCGTTGGATTTCCTTTGGGATACTATAGGATGGCGTGATATTGTCGTCAGCTGTCATTTCACAGGCTGGTCCACTAAAGCCGCGGGGACAGTCACATCGGCCCATCGTATTTGTCTCGCCCGTATTCCCGTTGATTTTGCTTTCTACTTTGCATACTCCGCCATTATAACATTTGGTTCCGTCTCCACAATTTGTATATGCAATCTCACAGGTTTCACCTTCAAATAATCCAAAACATTGGCACGTGTAATCATCCGGATTACGGTCGTTTCGTGTTGGTTCGGTTGTTTCTTGGTATCGACAGTATCCCCCGTTGAGACAGTCGAGAGGACAAAAACTATTGCAGCGAGCTCCTACAAAGCCAACAGCACAGTGACAGTACTTGTGACGGTGGATTTCGTTGGGATCAGCACAAACTCCACCGTTCTGGCATTGCGCATCAGTATCGCAGACGATGGAACTACGATCCGTTTTCACAGATGTCGATGTCGATGACTGAGCATCAGCCAATGACAACAGAATTGTGGCACATCCAAATATTAGTAGTAGAAGCAAGAAAATGGACCGTCTTTGTCTTATCTGTATCATGGTGGTAGACCGTAATTGTTGCGATAATTGTACGATCGAAATTAGTTTTAAGCACAAGACACAAGCTCGCAAACTGGCAAAGCACATTATTATTTTTTATTTGATTCTTGCTTTGAAATATTCATTCTAACTGCTGCTGACGGGATTATTAAATCACGGATTGAAACGTTAACTCTACATTTGATCTTTCCAATTTTTTTTTTGACCGCAGCCGCAATGGCCACTGTACCACTCCGGTACTACATAGCTACAGTTGCTACCATACAGTTACCAGTACTTTTCCCGGAATAATTAACAACTACCCCCACATGCTCACTCGCAAAATCAACGTAATAGTTATAGATATGTAGAATAGCTTCTTCTTCTCCTCCTAGCTAACATAGGAGCACTCTATATTTTATATATTTTCAAATTGGAAAGACAATTGTTTAATTGTTCAAGCTGGAAAGGAAATCATAAAGTTGGCTTTGTTGTTTCTTGGGTTTTTTTATTTTATTTTTCTTGGAAGGGTTGTGAAGAGCTCCAAGGTCCGCAAGTCGCTTTGTTGTAGCTGCTGGTGGTGGTGGTGATGATGATGGTAGTGATTCAGAATACGACAAAGGCGATCTAAAATTCTTGTAAGATGGAATTTTCCGTGCCGTATTGACAGGTGCCCCCAGTGGCACAAAGTCCAAATTTTGTTCCAAGACGCTGCTGCTGCTGCTGCTGCTGCTGCTGAATCCTTGCTGCCATTTGAAGATTTCAACTCGTTTCGCATCAACTTTTCTTTCGTTTTGTTGTTTTTGACTGTGTTGATCCATGACTGCTTGCGCTCCATATTCTTCGCAGTACTATCGATATTATTCTTGGACCGGCGAGGCAATCCAGGATAGGAGGTCGTTCTTTCACACGTTCCACAGCAGACTACGAGTTTGTTACGACAGACTTTGTCACTGGTATTCATGTGAAGAATTTTTCGACGAGACGGTTGCCGTTTGCGTGGTGGTCGAGTGACACGCTTCAATTGCACGGTTGATCCATTGAAACCTGGTTGTAGTGCAGCACCACATTCGCGACAGGAAGGAATGGTATTGCTGGTTCCCGGCTTGGCTGAAACGTAGCCAGGATGATCATCGTCGTCGATCAACTGCGACGCTATTCCCATGAACCAGTGTTTCAGCAAGTGCTTGTCTTTGTCTTTGTCCGGGATCAGCTTGGCATCATCAGTGCTGCTGTCAATGGTCTCGTCCTTCATCGCCTGAAGATGTTTACCAATCAAATCACAAGCGGACTGGCAGTAGGCAGCGCACGGTTCTATAGTGTCACGTTGTAATTCCTGAGGTGGCATGATTGGTTGATGTCTAGATCAAAATGATGTTAACAGCAGCAAATTTCAAGAGACAGGGAACAGTCAGCGTAGAGATTGTTATGAAGTACTGTATTTAGTATGAAGAGTGTTGGAGGCGATTTTTTTGTTTTTGTTGGTTTGAGGAGGTTCGACAGAAGAGTCGCACAGTTACTCTTTCAAAGCCGGAAAAGAAGGCTACTACCGTATTACTACGACGACTCTACTACTAGACTAGCTAGTAGGTGTGGTCTAGTCCACGTATCGAAGTAGTAGTAGCTTGCTAGGTCCAGTCTCCGCTTTTTTCACTTGACTTTGTCCCGGCTATTAATAATACTTTGTAGATGACCTCGGAATTCCTGCAGTTGCCACGAGTGCATCCAATAGAGGCAGATGCAGTCAGTGTAGAGGTACGCTTGCTACACATTTTGGTATCGTCATAACTTTCGACTGAAACAAGAAAAACCTACTCCAAAATGTCAAGCAATTTCAACATAATTTTCTTCATCATGACTCTAGCAACTACAACATTTTAAAAACGTATCCATTGAAACAATCAGCTACGCTGCACCCCTGGAAAAAAACATTTTGGAAATGGAAAGCGCCCTCGTATTGCCCACTGGGAATGATGGAGCTGCCAGACATGCCAAGCATATTATGGAAAATGTTCGTTTTGCTATGGACGAAATTTAGTTTAATCAATGACGGATGCAGCACCGTATGCTACCGTCACGTCAGGATCAATGTGTGTATTCAACGATGATGCTGATAGTTCGTCACGCACCAATGCTCGTATTTGCGGCATTCGTGTGGTCCCTCCTACCATCACAACTTCATCGATGTCGTTCGTGGTGAGATCCAAATCCTTCAACAGGCGCTGGACCGGAAGAATGGATCGTGCCAGCAACGGCCGAGCTGCTTCTAGGAATTCGTTTTTCGACAAAGTCAAAGTCGTCTTTTCAAGCAACCCACAGAAGGTGTCAACCATAGCCAATGGATCATCTTGGGTAGCGATTCTATCGGTGTTTGGGGGAAGACGCAAACAATGAATCTCTAAAGGTTCATCCTCGTCTGCATCGCCTTCTCGATAGGTATTGGAGAGATGAATTTTAATTCGCTCAGCCATGGTATGGAAGGATGACACGGTACAAAGAGGGTGCTCTAAAATAGCAGGACAGAGGGACGATAATTCTTGTTCCAGGTCAAAGTGCTGTGGCGTATTCTCCAGCACGGCTTCCAGTTGATGCAAGACAGCACTCACATCGGCTACCATGGCTTGGTGAGGCGTTTGGCTTGTGATCTCGTCAACTTGTTGCTGTTGTTCCAACCAGTAGTGAGCAATACTAGCATCAAAATCAGCTCCACCCAGTCGGTCGTCCCCATCACTGCCCATCACATCGACAAATCCATTGCTGACATGCAACAAGGAAACATCCAAGGTTCCTCCACCAAAATCGTACACTACGATATAATCCACACCTTCCTTTTGATGCAGACCGTACGCCAGCGCTGCAGCTGTTGGTTCTTCTAACATACGAGTAACCTTGACTCCGGCTTGTTGAAATGCGGCCACCGTACGCTGTCGTTGGAGCGTATCGAACTTGGCCGGGACACAAATGACGGCCGCCTTGACGTTTTCGTGTCCCAACTGCTGGTGTGCAATTTGTAGTAAGGCATCGACAACGTAGCTTCCAACTTGTTGGGGTGTAATGCTCATCCACTCGGAGGGTTGATTTTGGTGGGTATGATGAGGAACCCGAAAAACGACACGTTCATCTTCCGGGGTCGGTTCTTGATCATCCGTTGTCGTTGTCGTTGTTGCATCTTCAATATGAATTTGAAATTCCACTTCGTCTTGCAATGCTTGAATGGCTCGATCGGTTGGAAGACGACCTAGGACACGTTTGGCATTGTACACGGTGTGATGAGGATGCGAATTGATTCTCATTTTGGCGACATGTCCTACCACAACTTGGGAAGGATGGGGCACCAATTTGGAGGCTTTCTTGGACTTGGCGCCTACGGGTCGTTCGCTGGGTTCCAAAAATGATACCACCGAAGGAATAATGGGAGAATTGGTAACAGGATCTACCATACAATCAATAGCACCAACACCCTTCGAGGGTGCTTGGACACAAATGACAGAATTGGTCGTTCCTAAATCAATGCCCGCCACTTCGGCGCGACCCCGAAATCCCATCTTGGCCATGATACCACACCCTAGCACCGCAAGACCAATGAGACTGGGTACCAAAGCTTCAATACCACCGCTGGGTCCATCAGCGCCGTGCTTTTGTTTGGCTTTCGATTGTTTCTTGGCTTTTTTGCGAACAAATAATTGAGATGTTTGTTGCTGTGCAGAGTTTGTTGGTGCAGTAACATCTGCTGCAGCTGGTGTTTGTGATTTGGATTTGAGATACGCTTGATATGTTTCTCGCTGGCCTCGATGCCTACGTTTTTGCAGAGAATTTTCTTTTGACGAAATGCTGTTGTCGTCTATTTTTGCCTTGGAATTCATGTTTTTGTTTTTAGTGTTGAAAGCCGACGACGATGATAGGCAGCAGTTTGGTAGTCTCGTACTTTCTTCTTGTTTCTTCTGAATTCTCGGAATTGTACATTGCTCGCCTGGTCAATCAGGGGTTCGGCTCGAATACTCCTGTGTTTGTCTACACTTGAACTAAGCTCGATGGGATGCAAAAAGGGACTATGAGTGCTGAGTAAAGCACGAAAAAAAATCCAAACTGCTGAGTGCTCAGTTGTGAGTCTGATATTATAAGGTTTGTTGCTTTCACGTGGCAACCATTAATTATTTATTTTGTTGCTTTGTCCGTGTTTTAATTTGTTATGGGACTCATTCAATTTTCGTATTGGTATAGGAATAGGGTCAAATGACGTCATTGATATGCAAGGTGCAATGGTAGTACTGTAGTAGACGAGAGCGAACGAGAAAAATCGAAAGAAGTTATGAGATCTATTTCTACACTGCCGTAGTTGAAACACCCCCCCCTCCCCTGCTTGCTTGTTGGCACGAAAGACTAAGAGCTGGCGCCGGGAGGCAGGTCTATGGTTAAAAAATAAATAAACAAGCAGCCGACACTGCTATAACAGCCGTAATGGGAAACTCTCCATCGGTTGTGAGCTCACTGCCGTCAACGGATATTCAAAAAGATGTTTCACATTTGAAGAATTTGTTTCAGTGCATCAACAAAAAGTTTGATGTCGAAACGAATTCACTCGACTCGGATTATACAGCTTTGGTCGCCAACGATGGAAATTTAACCCTTATGCTCCTGAGCATATCGTCTGCTTTCAATGCTGCTACTCCACCTTCTGTCACGACGTTGGTCTTGGAAGAATCTGATATCAAGACTATTTTGAGGAAACAAAACCTATCCTCTTCTACCCCGTCTGCCTCAAAGAAAGAGTTTGCCACGGCAAAAATTGATCTGCCGGGCGGATCCATCTTAGTGCTCGTACCGCAAAATATGATGGGGTCCAAGACAGGGCGTCAGCAAGTCATGGCTTTGCTAACAGAATGTACTAACAAGAATGGCGACGACCATCATCAAGCTGTAAATTGGACTACTAAAAAACCGTTATCACCACCACCACCACAACAACAACAAAATGAGCATGTTCCTGGAAATGATTCTCAAACCGTATCTGATAATGCCACTACTAGTACTAGCAGCTTTCCATCTATTGACCGGTCCAACCTCCCGACCTTTCCATCACTGGACGTTCGTTTGATGCAAAAAGGTGGACAGTTGGAACCCGATTTTCCACTCAATACACGCGAAGGAGTTCCCTTCGAAACAGATTTGTTCCAAGGCAAAGTTCTGTTCATATGTCGTCCTCCGGGAGATCCTGAACGAGAAGATCCCTTTTGGAACGAACGTATTTTCAAAAACAAACAACGGCGGGTAATTATGCAAGTCCAAGGTAAATTTAAACAAGAAATCAAAGGAATATTATACGCTGGTGGTGAGATTTCGGAGCCCATGAAGTTGGGACTCATTTCCAAAAGGTGCGTTTTCGTGCTGATATGATTGGCTTGATGACGATAACTTTCATGCTTGCATTACAACACTCAATTTTTCGCTTGGTCCTATTTCAAATGAAAGCCTGGCCAACGTTATGCTCAAATTAATGAAATCGTTTTATCCTGCAATACATACATCCTTCGGCAATGACGAGGAATCGGCGCACATCGTGGTACCAGCATACCAATTCTTTGAAACGCTCATCGCCACAAAGCCGGGGGAGACACCTCCGACACTCGGAGAACCATTTGAAGAGCCTGGTGCATCCATCAAGGCGAGAAAGAATTCAAAATCTACTGGAACATGGAACACGACGGATACTTACTCTATGAGTTTTCATTCCATGTACTTTGATTTGCCTACATGGTCGTTGGTGAATATTTCCATGTCCAATAATATGTCATTGCGAACTTTTTGGGGCAAGTCATGTCTTAAAATCGTTTTGTACGATCGTTCCGCCCCAGAATCGGAGGAGAGACATCTGCCCGAATTCAACAAGTACGGATTTGTAGTCCAGACCAATTATCTTGGCTCATCGGGTACCAAATCATCAAAGAAAACTGTGGACAGAGTACCCAATAGCGACGACGAAAATGGCAAAGAAAACGAAGAAGACGTTACCAGCAGCGAGGCAGGAATCTTGGATTGGACTGAGGTACCGGATCGAAAAGACAAGGAAGAACAAGAAATACCTAGAGCCAGAAATCAAATTCAAGTATTTGGTGTTGACGACGAGGATACTGATCAAGAATCTGTCTTTGACATGAATCAATTTTTCGATGCAGAAGAGTATGCAGAAGAGAAACACTCCAATTCTATCACTTCTCATGCACCAGAACTGCTGCAGTCTGTTGACAATTTATGCCCCGCTTGGATTGAAATGCTGGCGAATCGCGGAAAGTATACAAGGGTATATGCCCTCAATCTACCGGATTCCACTCAAACCATCTTTCGTAAGGCCGATTCTGTCCTACAAACCTTTGGCAGCAAAGGTCCCGAAGACAACATATGCTCCGAGAGAATGTCGAATGCAGAGCAAAATCGACGGCACCTTGGACAGCTCTTATCAAGCTGCCTCCAGGATGGAGCCAGCTCGATAGTCATCACGAAAATTCAATCGAGGTCTACAGACTATGATGTCGTTTTTCTAGAGCGTGCGAGACCACCTATCTCTGAAAAGAGAAAGATCGACGAATCTTGTTTTGTCGCTCGTTCTCTAAGCGACCATCACTGGATTGAAGAATGGGCGACAGTGTCAGAGCAAAACGTGACCTTTTACCACCCAGATCGGAGGAAGGCTAATCACTGCATTGGCGTCCAAAACATTTTGAAGGTCAATCGACCGGATGCAAACAAAGCGCCGTGTTTTCCCTTCCACTACTTCCTCTCAATAGAGACACTGGGGCGCACAACCTACCTTATGTTTCCAACAAGAGAGCAACGCGATTCATGGTTTCATAGAATATTCAAGCTTCAGCAGTTGGTGCCTATAGTTATTGATTCCGTGGAAACCTCGTCAGAAGCAAATGCGTCAACTGCACTTTTAGATCTAGAGAATCCTAAAGATGAATTCTTGCACAAGAGCTCTCTATGGGACTACAAGCATCGTCGAGTCTTGAACTGCCGGCAGTTCTGTTTTCGAGCAAGGGATAGAGCATCGCAACATGATCCTTTAGCTTTAGCGGAAGATGCTCTCCGGAAAGCGCTTGATCCACGGAATGAGTCGGATGATGACATTCTTGTTTCATTTTTGAACAGCGCGTCCCAACTGAAAGAAGCGATCGTGCATGATCTCTCAGAAGTCGAGCGACTAACTTTCTTCTTGAACGTTTACCATGTAATGGTAATGCATGCTTACTTGGTGTTGGGGACGCCTAAGTCAAGTTTTCAGTGGATATCCTACTTCAACAGCATCTCCTATCAGTGTTCTGACGACATTTTTTCGTTGGCAGAACTGGAACATTGCATCATTCGTTCTGCAATGTCCTCTCCCGCCCAATTTCTTTCCCGATTTGTGCTACCAAAGTCAACCTACGATTTTGCCATGACCAAGCGCGATTGCCGAATCAATTTTGCTCTAAACTGCGGTTCCCTCAGTAATCCAAAATACGTACCAGTCTACAAAGCCAATACCCTCAAAAAGCAGCTGAATGAAGCATCTCGCCTGTATTTAATGGCGACAAAGATCAAGAAGCGAAGCAATGGTGACATGGAAATATTTTTGCCACGAATGTGTCGATGGTATGCGAACGATTTCGGGGCAGGATCCGAAGATATTATCCAGAAGGTCAAACCTTTCCTGAGCGACAGTATTCAGGAGTTGATTTCATTGTGCGAGCCTGATGAGAACGAGAAATACAATTTGTCGATAAAATTCTCCCCGTACAGCTTTGAGTGCCGAAAGCTGGCGCTATTACCAGAACCATTAGAATGATTCATTGCTGCGCATTCAGTTACTTCAAGCATGTTCTGAAAACAGTTGTTTTTAGCTTTGATAAACCGAGTATGTGTGCATCCACAATCAGACAGACAGTCAATCATCCTGCATCCTGTGCTACTACTAGTAGAAGAATATCCAGAGATCCAATCAGTTTGATGACCACGATGACATTACTAAAGCACATTGCAAGCTCCGAATTAGATCCCTGCTCACAATATTATACATAACATAAACGCAAGATGATCTTTCGGTCAGTTGTATTGTTTCTCTGCATGTTCACAGCTTGGGCTTTTATCCCTGCTTCGAATTTGCGAGGAGGAACTCATCAACTTTGCTTCGCCCCGTATAATAATGGAGAAGACGATACAAGAAAAGTGGCGGCGTGTTCAGCTATTGAAGTTTATCTGCCAAGAGTTGTAGCATCTTTACTTCTATCGACAGCTCTTTTGTTTACCAGCGGACTGCCAGCAACAGCGCAAGAAATACGGCCGCAACCACTTCCAAGCCCTACTATTATCCTCAGTAGTACTCTAGAGGAAGGGCCACAGGGTCTGCCCGCCGTGACCCAATCAGAATTAGGGACGTCGTTTCGAAAATCTATAGTAGGAGGTGCCAAGCTGGCCGATAAATTGGATCTAAAATGGGAGCGCTTCAGCGATAGTTTGCGGGACGAAGCCAAATGTGATCCTCGCACCAATCGACGTATGTTTGACAATGGGAAACGACGAGACGGTACACCAGTTGGAAATCCTGTCTTGGGTGCGTTGTGTACTCCTGAACCATTGAAAGAATTTGATCCAATAAGCGCCTCCTTGGTGTTAGATGCGGGAAACGAAGCCGCCAAGACCATCTTCAAAGTGGATCAAAACACATTGAAAAGAAAGCAAGAACAGGTCCAGCAACTCGTTGGACCTGCCTTTTCCAGAGCTGTCACCAAGCAAAATAGTGGTGAAGAGGACAAAGAGTTAAACGAAGCTATCCAGCGACAAGTCTTCAATCGTGATCTGTATATTCAATTACGAGCCTTTGGCGAACTGCCCGGCTTGAACAACGACAAAGAAGTTGTACTTAAATTCGAACGGGCCTGGGGTGAAAATTTGCTGTCAAAGTTAGCACCCAATGCCAATCGTAAAGACTTCACATCACCTTTTCCTAAACCCGACGACACAGAGAATCAGCTCTACGATGAAGGAGCGCTTTTGGATGCTCTTGGTCGAGTTAGTGTGGCTTTGAACAAGTTGCAGGAGGGGGGCATGGTAGGCCATTGGGAAATTAGCATCCCAGAAGATGATGATTGGAATGTGGTAACCATTGCCGTTGATGATGATATTAGTATTCAGGGGCAAATTTTGGCGCGAGAACGACAGCAACTTTTGGGGGGATCCGAGGTGGTAGCTCTCGTGAGATCTGCAATGGACAACGATGCGAAAATAGCATGCAAGATGGATACCTTTTTCATCGATCCAACCACAACACGACAAGAGCTTTACAATCCCACTCAACTCTTAATCAGCTTGAGTGATTTAGGACAGTAGTGTTGATGCGGCCCCCCATCCTTCTCTCAGAGGTATTCTGAGTGCCACCTACCAGGTAGCAAAGACCTTTAATTTTGAGACTACCTTTGCTAGCTAACAGGTACAGTGTATCTATCTGTAGCTACTTATACGAGCACTAAGTTGAGCTTGAACCAAATCGAACCTAACTTAATGGATGGTGCAGGTACGTAGTATTAGCCCCTCGGCCTCGTCCGTATCCCATCGCGGCACAGAATAGCTTCTGAACTCTGAACCCTGTCTGTTAGCAGGCACTTAATAGTTAATAGCTTCTGCACCTCGTCCGTTCAGCGGCAGTGACAGCTTCTGTTCCTCGTCTGTACAGCGGCAGTGACAGCTTCTGCTCCTCGTCTGTGCAGCGGCAGTGACAGCTTCTGCGCCTCGTCTGTCTGTACAGCGGCAGCGACTGCTACTGCACCTCGTCCGTAAAACCTTTATAAGTGAATCAAGAGCGTCATCGATTTGGATGAAGTAAGTGCGTCTAAAAACTTTTAAAGTCAGATAAACACAAACTGACGATGAGATTCGTTTCGTGCCCAGTCAGATTTCAATATAAAGAATAGAGTACTTTGGAACGAGAATCTGCCAACGAATGCGAGTGCATCTAATTTGTCATTTCATCTTTCGTATTTAACAAGTTGACAACCTGTGATGGCTCCCTCAGAATGTTGTGCAGCATGTTCGAAATGATTATGTACGTCATTCTATCAAACGTCAAGCCAATATTAACCCAGAGCCAATAAAAAATAAGCCCGTCAAACCAACCCTCCGAATAGCCAATCAAAGGATTTACCAAGAGCCACATCAACGCAAGACGTTCCAGATCAGAGTACGAATTTGAAGTGAATCCAATAGATAGCGAGTACCGGTGTTTGCGAAGCTGTGCGGAATTCAGAAGAGTACTAGACCTAGTAGTATTGTTGTAATATTATTTGTTTTTAATGCCCATCGCACAATCTTAACAACAGTGAAGAAGCAAATACATCAATTGCGACTTTTGCCAAATTATTTCTAATTGATCGAACAAAGACAACCATGAGCTCTCTGTCCTACAGCCACACCAATAATTACGACCCCCGAGCATCCAGATGGGAGCACGATACCGCCATGCTTGCATCTTCTATGATGCTCGTTTCCATCTCGGAAGAAACTCCTGCCCAGAACGTTGGTTACCAATCACGACTGTGCTGCTCGTCTGCCAACACCAGCAACTCGCGCATCGGCAGCGGAGACAGTCTGAGTGGCTGGGGAAGCCACGCCACACGAAAGTCCTGTAAAATGGATCTTTGTGCCATGATGACCGATTCTAACGACGACCAGTCTCAACAGCAAGTGCCTGCTCTCCCTTATCCTAATAATATGATGACACAGTCGAGCGGCAACAGCAGCAGCAGCACTTGTGACCAAGACTGGGGATTCTTTGACGCCAATGACTTTTAAAGAGATTATTCGAGAGCCGACCAAGATTATGTTTATATCAATTTTGGTCCGACTTTGGTCTGCCGCTACTTTTTTTCGACCTGTACGCTACTACGAATATTATTCAAAAGCTTTTCGCATGCACTACCACCACAGCTACTGCTACGAACATGGGTTGCAACACATATTTGACCTGCCTATATCCTCCTTTGATTATACTACCCGATCGGTATATTGGTTTTAATTTTGCACGACGTCAAGTGACGACGACGACGTTTTTGGACAAGCGCATTCCGACACCTTTTACTTGCTATATTTACCTACACATTTAAGTCACTTTAGAGAACAACTATTATTTATCTACTTCTATTCCAACTTGTTTTAGTTTAAGGATTAAGCAGCAGTCAACCCTTCACCATCGGTTCCGAAAGTGCCTGGCTATTGCATCTCCTCCAAATCGGAGCCCCAGCGAGCTAGCTAGTAGCGCCTGTCAGCATACCGATCAGCAGACGCCAACAGATGAGAGCAATCACACTCTTGTGATGTACAGTAGTGCGTTTTGTGCTGACGTTGACTTTTTTTAGTGTTGAATTAATTCGTACCGGGAAAGCCTTGTTGCTGGCAACAACAACATTAGGGTCTGTTTAACGCAAAATGCTTGAACAATTTCGTAGCTGATGGCACTAAGACATCTGGGCTCTTGCTGTCGTTGTAAATAACCTAGCTACGGTAGAAGACATTATTATTTCTGGTTAAAACTTGCTTTATTCGAGAAAAAGTGCCTACGACTGCATCTGGCTAAATCTACACATACGTCAAATCACAGTAACACAAGTCTGTCACAAGTCATGGTAAGGCTTTTAAGCCGAGCAGTCATCGCTGCCGATCTCACAGCAGCAGCATTCAATATAAACGGGATTCTTTTTAAAGAAGCCCATCAGCTCACCCAGCGGCCGTCCTGTATTACAGGTTGAGATAGCAATTTAAAGTACGCAGCGGTATCCAGCTCACTGGTAATTGCGCTGATGCCTACCTGCTTACTCCCAAGAGTACTACAGTACCTTACTGCTCTAGCTTATACTTGTTGTAGACTAGACTACTCTTGAGTAAAATTACTTGCAGTGCCCGTACCAGGTAGCTAAAAGGCTACACTGACTTCTTTTTCTAGTGTAGAGCCCGTTGACAATTCCAGCACGGGATTCGATGTGAAGAATCTAAACCATCTGTTTTACCATTTTTTTAAATTTTACTCGTAGAGTACTTCGGTAGGGAGCCCGCCCCAATCATAGTATTTACTGTGATTTACATTGCTGGTCATTGTCCAGATTTTGATTGATGCCAAAGATCTGATTTGAGACAGAAGGTCCTCGGAATTTCGGTTTTCGCATTCCAACACGACTCTAACTACTACTAGCTAGTAGACTGCTACTACTGGTAGACTCTACTCTAGCTAGCTACGGGTACCTGGTAGTAGAGTAATAACAGTAGTAGTAGTGGTACTAGCTAGTAGCTAGTATTACGTACTCCTCCTGCTATGACTAGTAGTAGTAATACCAGGTACACACTACTAGGAGTAGTACTGTAGCACTACGTCGGTACCAGGTACCGTACTACCCTGGTACCAGCTACCTGGTAACTGGTACCTAGCTAGTAGTAGAGTACTCGCCTCCTACTCCTCCTGCCTACTAACAGGTACTACAGTAGTACCAGGTAGGACTAGTGCGTAGGTACCACTCGTACCAGGTACTACTACACTAAAGCTGGTCTTGCTGTCTATCGGGGTGATGTAATTCAAATAAGATTTAAAGGATTGATGTCAATGATGGAAAAGAAGAATTGGGCATCACGACGATCCCATTTTTCACTTAGTTCAAATCAACTGATGAAAGAAGTGCGTTTGTACAGGATGAAGTGCCACCGACTTGACACACCATGTCCTTGACACTCGCCCAAAAACTACCAGGTAGTAGTGAGAATGCTTGAACGCAAAAATTCACGCATTAATCCTGGAAGCCATATTTTTCAACAGAAAACAACTTTTTTCCAAGACTATGACGTACTCTTCCAACTCGAACTTCCTCGCCCCGTCCCCCTCGGGCAACTGGGATGAAGCTGCCTTGTCCAACGCCATGATGGCTGTGTCACTCTCAGAAGTCCAGCAAGTACAACGCCGATATTCGAATGAAATGTTAGCTCAAACAGCACAGCGGGGTTGGGGCACCCAAATGTCTCGACAGACCTACAAGAATGATCTGTGTTCTTTGAGCCAACGAAACGTAGTAGCTCCTGTGAACCAGCAGCAGTCACTGCCGCCATCATCGGACGATTACTTTAACTTTGAATTCTGAGGTCCCTGACGGGCAGCAACTGCAGCTGCTCCCTTTTGCGCCTACACCCTACACTGCCAGTCAGCGAGATTCTTTCTGTGATAATTATCACGGAATATCCCAGCTGTTTTTGCCATGCACATAAAGCGTATCTTGCCATCAAGCGCGCGACATCCTCAACCATTAAGAAGATGGCTTTGTACTACTATCTACTATCTAATTTCCTTTTTACATATAGACGTTACGACAACATCCTAGCCCGTAACTCAACATAACTTTACTTTTTTGCAAATTATTCCTTCTACTTCTACTAATACTATGCAGAATTCCTGTAGTAAGCTACTACTCTACTCGAGTAGCTATTAGTTAGTGAATCGACGACAGTGCCTTGGATTTGAGACTGCAGAAACTCGCGTTTACTATTCCGTCGCCTAGCCCAACCCAAACTTCGTTGACGTTGTCATTTCATACATCTGAATAAAATAATGTTCTTCTTTTAGAACAATACGTCTGTTAATTCCTCGCCTCCTTCCGAGGCTACCCGCAGAGAATAGAGTCTGTGAAGGAGTCCGATTTCTGATCTCTGCCATTTGTGCTCGGAGATGCTGGATCGCGTTGCTTCAGGAATGTACAGTTCCAAGTGTCGTAAGTTGATCATGAGACCAAGCTCGGTCGGAAGTACTACGTCAAAATCATCCTGGGGCAGTGGTACATCAAAAGTTGCTACCAAGACTTCCAAGTCTGTTAGGGACGACATAAGTTCTGCTGAAAACCCTCCGCGCTGAAAATTGTTGTGACTCGTGGACATTCGCTTTAATGGTAAGTTTCTAAGCTCTACTGGAAGCACTCCAGTGAAGGAATTGTGGTCGAGCCATAGCTTTTTCAGAGACGATAGGTTCTCAACAGTGGCAGGCGCAATTTTCCCTCCGAAGTTGTTTGCTGCTAACGAAAGCTTCTGCAGTCCAGTCAACTGACCCAGCTCGGAGGGCAAGCTGCCTGAAAACACGTTTTCATGGATCCACAATTGTCTCAAATGACGTTCGATTCCAATCTCTGATGGCAGACTACCCGACAGCCAAATATTACGATCCAGCTTAATCGTTTGTAGGTTTGGTAGCAATGTAAACAGCTCAGCTGGTACTTGACCTTCCAATCCGTTAGCGGTCATCCACAGCTCTTTGTACTGCCAGTCTTCTCCGCCTGCACCATTTCCGCCGCCACCACAAATTGACGTAGTAGCACGGTCACCACCAGGCCACCAGCTACATTCATGTATGCTATAAGACAACCAAGAATCCGAGCGCTTCCATTGTTCGCCCTGGGCGGCATAATACAAAGCTGCGAGACCCAATCTTTGGCGAAGGCGCTCTCTGGGATAGCGATGTCGGTGGGGATCTTGTAGCAGCCATTGATATGCTTGTTTCAAATAGGGTGGCGCATGATCATAGTGAGTGATATCTGGGAAGTTCTTTGTGGTCAACTCTAAATTTTTCAAGGAAATAGCCATGGAAAGCTGGCACGTTTTGTCAACATTTCTTTGTTCATTGACCGTTTCGGTCGAAGTCGTTTGATAAAGTGGCTGCCACTGTGAGTGTGACGCTGCAATCCAAAATGCGGATATGAAGACAGCTCCCAAACATGCGATTGCGACGCACACCACCACAAAATACACCTGCACAACCCGCAACAAAGCTGGACGATAGCTAAAGCATTCATCTTGGTTGTAGTTATCGTATGTTTCTGCATTTCCGTCGCCTTTGGTGTGGCGAATCTCGACGCGAATCACAAGAGAAGAACAACGTGGTCGGCGGTTCAGAACATCCAACATAGCATCTACCAACTCTGCGGTAGATCCAATTAGCACCCAATCCTTATCGTCGTCTTGGTAGAACATACG
>Ga0100393_10002619_pt1 | contig 17378 bp, 19 predicted proteins | sample CryGeymeta201517_FD_81546 | JGI IMG/M metagenome (GOLD analysis project Ga0100393, IMG submission 81546) | Groundwater microbial communities from Crystal Geyser aquifers in Utah, USA - Crystal Geyser metaG 2015-17 | ecosystem: Environmental > Aquatic > Deep subsurface > Groundwater | place... | reverse complement strand
TACTATTATACTTACGGGTTTTTGTCGCTCAATTCTGTGATCACATTTACTGCGCAGGAAACTACAGAAGGATTTTGATCCTCTAGGCACTGTTGGATCTTGTCAAAGGTAAGTCTGAGCCCTTGGGGGTATTTGACAAACACTTTGAAGAGACAGAGAATGGCCTTTTTCCTCAAGTATGGCTGTGGATGACCGGTCAAACTTGTCAACTCGGGCAAAAGGTCTCGAGCGAGATCTTCGGTAACAATGTTACTGATGCAATTTATGGCCAAACCAGCCTCGTAGACACCTCCTCGCAGTTCCTTTTTGAGTAAATTAGTGGTCAGTAAGATTACATCGGTGTCTTGAGTGAATCCTTGGCTGGCACTCAAGTAAGCAATTCGTTTATGGGCGAAGCGAGGCGATGACATGAGCTCGATAGAAGCAAAGCTGGCCCAGCTCATGTTGTAGCCCATCATTTGGAGGAAGGTTAACTTCTGGAGGGCGTTGGCCTTCACAAAAAAGTCACTCGAGTTGATCTCAGTTTTGATCTCAGCGATACATTGACTAATGTACAACGACGTGTCTCGCCGTGAGGCGCGGATACCCTTGACAACATCGGTTAATGTCTTCTCGAACATACTTGCTATGGTAAGAGTAACAGCTCCAGTGCTCTACTGCATAAAATTACCTTTGTGAAGATAAATATTTAGTTGCGACCGAGTTGCTGAAAAATTCTGGATCATGCGATGCACATTTGATCCAAATTGCAGTAGTGAAAAAATACGCGCAGCCACAATACTACTGTGTCATCAATGAAAGGAAAAAACTACTACAGAGAAATACTCGCAACAACTGCTGAGACTCGACTTAATTTTCCTTCTTTTCCCCCAGAAGAGGATCATGAGACTTACTGCTGTCACTGCTTTTGCCTGGCCCTCCACTTTTGAAGGGAGGCCTCAATGCTTTAGCATCAGGGACCACCATCATGACCATTCCTGTAACAATACCAAGAATTAAAAACAAGCTCCACGGCATCCAGTTAAAGAATCCATTGGCGATCTTGCCAAGAAATTTAGCACCGCGCACGCCGCCTGACTCTTGCGGTGGGATGGTACCGTCTTTGATTGCCTTGAGGAATTCCTTCAGCGACTTATCACTGAATGCTGGATCTTGCCAATAGATTCGGTTGGGGACATCCAAGACAAAATATCTTGGCAGACCCGTGGACGTGTCAATTTCAAATTGTTCCAAAAACTTGGCTGTTGTTGTTAAAAAAAAAGATGAGAAAATAACGCCATTTGCAAAACCTGCTTTTTGCAAAGCACTGTACAAATGAAAAAAGAAAATACTTACACCATTTCTTTCCGTCCATCCAACCGAAATAGTGCTTTTTTATCATTTTCGAGGGCCCGGTTTGTGCAAAATTGGCCAATGCCGCCTTCACTTCGTCCACCATGTCTTTGTCATCAATGTTGGCCACACCAATCAACAATTTGCGGCCAAGACGTCCAATGCGGTGGAAATTGCCTGGTCCTAGTTCGGTTACAGTCTCAACATTACTGGCTTGTACAAAATCGTGTGCTGTGTCACTATCAATCTTCGTTTCTTCTTGGTACAAGCAACGAGGAGCGAATCTATCTTCGAGGCGACACAAAAATCCTCCAGCCGTTTTGGGTGCTTCGTCTTCTTCATTTGAAGGGGGCTTCAGAGCCAACGTTCCGACATCAGCATCGGCTTTTAAAGCGGTGAAATATCCATGGGCCATTTGTTGACGAGCAGTTTGAGCACAGACTTGTAACAATGGACTAAATTCAATCATTTCTTCGATAGATCCAGTGGTAGCCTTCGGATCGTAGCAAACATACGAAACACCATGACCAAAGGTCCCCTCCTTGGTGAAATCCATGGCTTCATTGACAGAATCAACTAATTTCATGGCAGGTCGGCTCATTTTCTCCCCAAATCTAACAATTTCTTTTTCGGTGCGACCTAGTGGGTACTCGTGAATCTCTCCATCCAGTGAGAATTTTAAGGTCGGATACCCACGGACCTTGAATTCATCGCATAGCTTCTTCTCTTCGGTGCAGTCAATTTTTCCGATGGCCATCTTACCAGCTACTTGGGGAGCAGCCTTGTCAAGAACAGGGGCCATTTTCTTGCAGTGACCACACCAATAAGCGTAGAATTTGAGAAACCAAACAGGGTTGGCAGGATCATTTATGGCGGTGCGGAAGTTAGTTTGTGTCAATTTCACCACCTTCTTGACGGTCTGTCCTGGAACAAACTCGGCGAGATCATCAGCGGCAGCTACGCTTAAAAGGCCATTATTGGCTGCCGCTAGACAGATGGATAGTACGAAGAGGATCTTGTTGGGTGCCATTTTGTTTGCGATTGCTGTATATTTGTTAAATTAGCACGAACACCAAAGTAGTGGTTGTTGTTATTATTATTATTATTATTATTATTATTATTTTGGTCTGGGTCAAAAAAATCTCGAACCAGTTCGACCACTGGACAAAACCTGACAAAAATAACACGTATTATTTCATGTATTTTTTGTTATCGGCTTTCGAGCTGTTTCGGTTTTGCTTCTTGCAAGCAAGGGTATACGTTCAAGCAACGCTTATCTCTATTGTATTGATGATGAATCCTCTCAGTTTCCGCAAAAATATTCCGAGTGTCTGTCATCACGCAGTAACAATAGTTAGTGATGTACGAGTATTAGTCTAGCTACTAGTAGAGTAGTTTCTATTGAACCGTCCGTCTGGAAATAATGTACTACGAAAAGCCATAATATTTTAGTCAAAAATACCATGAAATTGACGATTTTAACAAATTCTGCTACTGTACGTTTCATCATAGACCCACCTTACTGGCAATCTTGACAAAATGTTCTGGCGTCAACATCCCATCACACCTACTGTCAACTTCTTGGATCATTTCTTCTAGTTCTTCTACATTCACGGGCTCTTCCAATTCAGCAGCTACACGCTGTAAATCCTCCAATACTACCACCCCTTTGCCGTGACTATCAAATATTTTGAAAGCCTTCAGCGCTTTTGACTTTTGTAATAGTTTATCACCGGCAAATGTATTGAATGTCGTCTGGTCGATTGTTTCGCGTCCGCAAAAGTCAGACAATTCAAGCTTTATTTGGAGCTTCCCTTCCATAATTTGCTTGGCTTGATTAACGCTTACTCTTCCTGTTCAGAAATCCAGGAGGAAGGTCAGACGAGTTCATGTTTTGTAAATGATTGCAGGAAACAGTGAAATTCAGTCGGGAAATTGAATTGTCAATTGTATCATGGTTTCAAAGCATCTTCAATCATAAAATCAAAAAGATTTTGCGCACCATTTTTCGTCTCTGCCACTTCCCATGCCTTCTCTAGCTTTTGTTGGACTTCCGGATGGAAAATTGGGGCAGTAGGAGATCGCTTTCTTCGTGATAGATCCTTCTTTTTTGACGAGGACTGAGAATTTAGAATAAGGACAAAGGAAGCGACGGTTTTGAAGTTGTGCATGACGATCAGAAATATTATGAGAATCTTGAAGTTGATCATATTATTTACACAGAGAGTCGAAATTGTGCTTATATGAGGGAGAGCCGTCTGGTTGCAATTTGCTATGTTGCAATTCATCGTTGTGTCCTTGCTTATCTGCTTTCAGCTTACAGCCACAAGAAACTACATTTTGGGGCTTACCATCCTTTCAACCACACACACTCGCTCAATGCGTATTTCTTTATATTGATGATTATTTCGATTTTACTTACTACTGTACTAGCTAGTCAAAAACTCTGACAGAGATTGACTAGCCGACAAAGTTTGCCCAAAGTAACAAGTCGTCTACTCCGGAGTATTTTTTATTTTTCAATCTGATAGGAATCTTCATCCCATGGAAACAAAATAAGCCCAGGTGGACTATGGTAGTATGTGACATTGCACCATATTTGTCATTTAGTGTTTACTACTGTACTAGCTAGTAGTTGTATGACTGCATAAACGTTAAGTCAGCCTTCCTCTAGCTCACTAAGTGATCGTCCGATTCCAATGAATAGGTAATGAATGGGCGGAAATGTCTCATCAAGAGCTGTCCATTTAACTACTTAAAAAGTGATTTGAGACTCTAATGCTTCCAGTATATTTTTTGTCCTGAGTTCAATAGTAGTACGGTGATGTCATCCTTACTCTAGTGTAGTTATTATTGTAATAATACTGATTGCCAGCAACAACACTTTCAATACTCTGATTACACACGGACGAGTACAGGCAGAATGCCTACGAAAGCGATGCAAAAGTCAAACAAATAAATGAGGTCGAATTGGATAGCGAATTTGTTTCTCAATGTACAGTGATACCCCCATTCCTAGAATTTATATTAAAGTTCAAGAATTCAAGCAATGTCTGCGGAGATGTGACATTACATAGTTTGCAGCTCTATCATCCTGAATCGAATCAAAAGACACTACTCGAAAAGCTTTTCGTCGCCTGATTCCTCAGGCTGGACCTTTGATTGTTTGCTTGCGGCTCCTGTTCGCTTGGAAGGAGTTTCGAATGTCTCTAGCTCGGTGTCACATTCAATTTTTGTTTCTTCATCTTCGCCTGTGATCTCCGTCTTGAAGCTGCTATCAAATTTGACACGCTTTTGCGCTACCCCTTCTGGCGGTATGGGTGCCCGTTTTCGATCGTTATCCGTAGCTTCTTGAGTTTCGTCGTAAGTTGCGACTCCTCCCATTTCCAATTGTTCTGCGACAGATGATCTGATCTCTAAAACTTCTCGCGAAGTTGCACCCCGCTCGTTTTCTTCTCTAAATTTTCGCAGCAATTCTGACATGACAATGTTCAGCATGGCACTCTTCTCTTCTTCTTCTGTCATTTCTGCCAAAGCGGCATCGGCGAGCGGAAAATCCTCGTCATGCTCATTTGCGTTATTGTCATTATCAGCCTCTCGATTTTCCTCTTTTTCATCGATAGCTTCTCCTTCGCCATTAAATAAAAGCTCTTCTGCCTTGAAGTCTGTTCGAGCTGCAAATTTCAAGTATTCCGCTCTCGTATAATTTAGGAAGAATTCATCATTGGACGGCACTTTTACTATGATATCTGAAGCAGTTTCTTTCTCTGCCAGCTCGCCGTCGGCCTCATCTTTCTCGTAAGTAATAATGCTTTTTTCCCTCTTTTCGTTACAATCACCAATTAATGAAGTGGCATGATCAGCTGAGTAGGTATCGTTTTCGTCTTTATCACTCTCCTCATCATCATCTTGATCGAGTGCTTCATCTGTTTCGGCAACTCTTACTATCACTATATCGCCTCGGACACGACAACGATGCAGAGGAGGTTGCAGTCTGTGCGGGTTGATGGGAGGCCTTTTCTTTTCTTTGTGCTTTAAAGCATCAACCGGTTCTTGCTTTTCTACCATATCAGTCGTGTCAATACCACACTGTTTACATTGATCCCGAAGTTGTCTAATTGACATGGCATCAAATTCAAGACCTCCGTCCCCGAATTCATTACCATCATCTAATCCGTCGACAGAATCTCGCAGTGCCATTAAAACTGTTCCTTCATCCTCGTATTGTCCCAGGAAGGTGAAGGGGCCACCTAGTAATGTCTGAATGGAATTTTTCTGGGGAGTTGTATCAATTTCTATCTCGTCCACAAGATCTTCCAACAAATCTGTCTTGGAAAGTACTGGAGTGCTCTTTGCTTCGCTTTCAAATGTTGGTGGCTTGATATCTTCTGCATTATCCGTCAATGCAAGTGGCGCCTTTCTACCTTTAGAATTCGGTGGTTTGGACGATCGCAGCACGACACATTTGACAACCGGACCCACCGCCCGCAGCATGCTCGCTATATCTAGCGCGTCCACACAAAGATTCTCACCGCTTACAGATTCGTCCTTATCGTTCATTGACTTGCCTGATGCTGTACCACTACCTGGTATTGAACAGAGAACAGAGAACAAATAATAAGACTGGCGCATTAGAAACCAGGGGCTAGTCTGTCAGTCGCCCGGAAAACACGATTTTTTGACAGGCAGACTAGCTAGCTATGATTGGATAGTGTTTTTTATGCTCTACGCAGTGATGCTGATATGTTAATGATCTGATGGATTTTAATTAAGAAAAAGAAGTTTAAAACTGACAAATAACATATGGGACTGAGCCACAGAGTAAACTTAAACGGTCCGTAACTCAAAAACCTTTTCAGGGTTCAATGGACGCATGACAGAACAACAACAAAAAAGCCCCTGGTTTGTTCTACTAGTAATGCACTAGCGGCGCTAGTCTTACTAAATAACAACAGAGGACAGACAAGTCCTTAAATGCCCCATACTATTGACTGTGCAAAGAGGAAGCTATTGTGTACCAGGAAGAGCCGGTACTATCTACTTAAAGTACTAGTGGGTTTGAGGCCATCATAGTACTACTCCAGTTTTCAATTAGGAGTCTTTAGAAAAGTATTTAGGAGATTTACTAATTAGGAGGATAGTTTATCAGACGACATTAGGAGTTTTTTTTTCAATTAGGATTTTTTGTTGTTAAGCTAGATATTCACTAGAGGAATTAGGAGATTTTTTTTATTTACAAGATTTTTTTTCTATGAGGAGAGTTTAGTCAATAGTACTAGGAACGTTTCTCCATATTTAGGAGAGTTTTAGGAGGAGATTTGTGAAAAAAATACTAGGAGACTTTTAGAAGTCTCCTAATTAGGAGATTTTCACTTAAAGCTTCTTACTAACTGTTCTTCCAAGGCATTTGGCGGACCTCTCAGATGCTTCTTTGATCAAAATTTGTGAAGGGAGCACACCAAAATTAATTAAGAATTCCAGTTATAAGCCAAAACGAAAACGCACGTCGCGTAGTACTACTAGACTACCTGGTACTACAAGTCTACTCTAGTAGTGCATCTGGATAGAAAATCAAATGAGCACAGACGCCTCATTGAGCGGAGGTACCAACCATATGGTGAGTTGATTCTACGAATTCTCCCCAAAGAGGCCATTCTGTCAGTAAGAATGTATTGCAACGGTTAGCAACTTCACCATTTGAAGTTTGAAGTGTGCTGCTCTGGGCGAAATCTCAGATCGCGAAACATTAATTGGTATATGAATTCATGAACGTTCAAGAAGTTCAATTTTTTTCTCCAAGGAGCCATGAGTTCGACAGAATGGAGTGTGGCACTTACCAGTATTAGATAATTTAAATATTTTTCATAATTCAGATACAGCAAAATAGAACTTTACTCGTCTCTTTGCAACAATAATAATAATTTCAATCCAGTATTGTTCACTGGAGGTTTTCAATATCGATCATCGTGAAATCAGATCTTTCCAGAAAGCATTTGTGACGCCTCCTCTCATAGTAGCATTGGGTAAAGCTACAGAACGGGTGGATTACCAACCCCAAATGTTTCGTGCGTAACGTATTCAGCTGCTTACTTTTTATGCCATTTGGCCAGAATCTGCAATTTTAAGCTCTTCGTCGTCGTGTTCATTATGATGAGTTCCGTCACTCTCAAAGGTTCTGGTCGGCATGGACAAACTCTCGCTTCCTTCGGCCTCGGGTAGATTCCCATCGCTAGCCTTGGTTGGTTCAATTGTGTGGGTTGTTGCAAGCTGACGTTGGCGACGAAGCAAAAAGGCGAACCCTCCCCCCATAATCGCCAGGGCCAGAAGAATGATGCACACCAATCCAGCCGTTCCGAGTCCAGCTCCATCACCCCCGTTGACTGCATCCCCGACAGATGAAAAAGCATTTATAGAATCAGCAGCGGTGGAACCATCGTAGGCATCCGGCTCCGATCCTTCGACAAATTGACAGTGCTGAATTGGAATAAAGGATTTAGTAACAGAACAAATTAATCAAAAGTCCTCGTATTAGATTCTTCCATCTTTCATCCCACTGTTGCGCTTACCTTTCCACTGTATCCGCGTGGGCAATCACACCCTAAATGATCTTGATTTTTTCCGACGTTTCCCTTGCAGGTACCATCGTTGGTACAAAAACTAGTGGTAGAAATAGCATCGGGGCCGTTAAGGGTGCAGTAGACAGTAGCTTTGTGTGAACAGTACAATCCGGCAAATACCTGGGCTCCATTTATATTCGATTCGTCACAGTCGCAGACAAATTTTCCCTCTTGGACAGTCTCTATACAAAGGCTACCATTCTCGCATATGTGGCCGTCGGGACAGGTCTGTGTGTTAGCTGGTGTTGCCATGGTGTTTCTCTTCAAAATATTTTCCTAAGTAGGGAATACCGTATTTTTTAATCGTTTTTACCTAATATTTCCAGGAGACCTGTCCACTGGTACACCTGTACTCTTCACTTGTGTCAGCATATTTAATTTTTTATTGTTTAATTTCCTATTTAATTTATTGTTTAATTTCCTACCATCTGTTAGGCATTGGCATGCGCGTCGAATTTTTTGAGAATTAGCTCCAACTCTAAGCGTCAATCATCCAAGTCATTTACTACTATTCGTTGGCGTAACGGCAAATTCCAATGTTGATAGATCCACGTCTCTGGAGGGAAAAATCCAGATCGCCAACTTTTTTATTTTTGGCCATCATCACAGCAAGAACAGTATTATCTATTATCAGCATTTTTCTCATAATTCTTTCTTATTCCAGCACAGCAAAACAAAAACCATGTCCAGAAGAAACCCCATCTTTCCCATCCTTTGGTTGATCCTCCTTATTTGGATTGCCTACCCCGTCGCTTTGTTCTGCGCTGGTATTTGGATTGTCTTGCAGGTAAAAAAGCTTTTCGTTTGTTGTTTCTCATCTGTATTTGTTATTTGTTTACTAAAGAAAATTCTCTGCATCCTTGCTCCTCGGATGATCTCACACACTCTATATTACTCTTTTGCTTGTCGCAACAGCCGTTCGAAGCTTGCTTTCATTTCATCAAAAAGACCAATGCATTTCTGGAAAAGCTCATCACTTGGCCTCGCGATTGTGGCCGCGCAATCATGGACTGTTCGCCAAACTGCCCTGCTCCTTTCTAAAATGTCAACGGTTTCGTTCTTGAATAATATGGACGTCGTGGAACGTAAGTAAATAAATGATGCAACGATAACGAATTTCAAGCTCATCAGGATAATTATTCAAAGACCTCGGCGCCCTCGATCCTCGATGCCTTCAGAAATAATATGTATCTTGGAAAAACTGAAAAACTAATAGCGCCTGCCGATACGAGCTTGCTCTTTCTCATGATTAAGTCTATAGATGTAAAAGTTTAGTTGATCGCTTGTCTTTCTCTGTAAGTGTGGTCAGGTTGTCTGAGCTGATTGAGGCACTATATAATAAATAATAGAGCACTCGAGTATCTTTCGAGCAGATAGAGAGTTCACAACAATGTATTATGTATTCCGAGGGGGAATATTATTATTATTATTACTCGCGAAGTATTTTTTATTCAAAATACGAACATGGACGCTCACCGATTTTTTGAACGTTTCCTGGATTTCGCAACTTAAAAAAAAAAAGCAACTAGACCCTACTCTAGTAGGTCTACTAGCTAGGAGTACCTGGTAGGCCTACTACTAGTCTAATAGGTCTAATCTTTATTTTCGAATCGCTGATACTACGTACAGCAGCAGTCAAATAATATGCTTAAGGCTGGTAGGGTAGCCGTCAAACGAGTTACATTGGCGACAAAAAATTCTTTGGCCGCCGTAGGACTCGTCACAACAGTCGGTGCTGGATTCTGGTTGTATCAGACACAAAAGTTTGTTTCGGAGGAAAACCAGGAGAAGAAGCAAGTTCTTGTCTTGCCCTTTCATAGCTTAAAATGGTTAACAAGCAAGAGAAGATCTCTTGGTTAGCATCCTGGGGCGCAAGTGATAACATACAAGAGATTGAAGTGCAGGAACTAGTGGACCTCATCCACGATGCAGCAGCAGACTCCAACATCAAGGCGATATTTGGTGAATTTGGACGAGGGAGAACCTTCATGGGGGGTGCCGCAGATTTGGAAGAAATTCGAAATGCACTGCGAGTCTTTCAAGAAAGCCACAGAGTGCACAACGAACCTAATCTTTCCTATGAGCCTGTACTTCAACGGAATTCAAACAACTCTCCTCGCCTGCTCTACGCTTATGCTGATTCATTTGAAAGTCCCGACAAACCTGAGAATCCTGACTACTTTTTGGCCTCACAATTCACGCACATTCACCTTCAGAAACAAGGCTGCCTCAATCTTTTCGGTTACAGCGCTTCTATTCCATTTTTCCGAGAATTTTTGGAAAAACATAACGTCAAAGTACACGTTTACAAACACGGACCCTTCAAAAATGCCCCCAACAGTTTTACCGAATCTAGATTCAACAAGCCGCACAAGGAAAATATTGAAACCTATCTATTTGCCCTGAATGATTACATGTTCGAAGACATAGTAACTGCGCGAGAAGGCCTCCAATATTTTGAACCCGAAACCTGGAAGATGATTCAGAATAGTGTGACATTTACAGCTGTCAGTGCCAAGACGATGGGATTTGCCGACTATACACCAGACCGATCGCCGCTAGACGCCTTGCTAGCATTCAATCAACCTGACTTGAAGGAGAAGGAAAAGGAATCATTGAAAGCCAAATGGGGTGGAAAGACGGATCTAGAACATTTTGCTGCAGAAAAGGAACTATCCTTGTCCGAATATCGCGCCGTTCTCTCCAAGCGAAAGCGTTTGAAACAAATCAAAGAGACAATTCAGGCTTTTGCAAACCTCGATCGTACGAAAAATGGCGCTGACATTGTTTCATTTCGCTCGAATATTCAAGAAGTAAGTTCAACCCTTGAGGAAAAATGAAAGGTGTGACACGATTGCTATTTCTAACGGAGTTCTTCTTGCTTTGTACTTCTTGCAGGAAACGCATGATGAGAAACTAAATACTGTGGCTCAGAAGATTGCGCTGATAAAGATTAATGGAGTCATCGACGGCAAGACAGTACGCAAAATGGCTCCGGCTTTGAAAACGATTAAAGAAGACAAGAATGTTAAAGTCGTTGTATGTCGTGTCAATTCTCCAGGCGGTACTTTAGACGCTTCGGAGAGTTTGTTGCAGGAATTCAAAGACCTGCCACAGAGGGTCGTATTTTCGTTTGGTAATGTGGCCGCAAGTGGAGGATATTACATTGCCTCATCAGCTGACCAAATTTTTGCATCCAAGATACCATTGTAAGTTGCTCTGCCTCTCTTTTTCTTCTCTTTGTTACAGTGCTGGCATGCCCTAAAATCGCATCACTTTGCTTTGTTTCCTTCGTCTTCTTGGTGATTTCCGGGCTGTCAGACCGGGTCTATTGGTGTCTATGGCGTCCGATGCGATCTATCGCAATGGGCGAACTCATACGGCTTTAAATTCGGCCACATCAGTACGAGCAATTTTGCACTTTCCAACAATATTTTCCATCCTTGCACCAAACAAATGCATGAAAACTCGAACAAAAATGTCGATCGGGCGTACGAACGCTTGAAGGATGTTGTTTCGACAGGTCGGACCATCCCTGTAGATCATTTGAACAACCTTGCAGGAGGGCGAGTTTGGACAGGAGAGCAGGCTAGGAGCAATGGACTTGTTGACGAGATAGGTGGATTGACTCGCGCCATTGCTTATGCCCGTCGAAATTTCACAAGCGGAGATGCCGAGGTAGAAGTTTTGGGCGACGAAGAGGATGCCAAGCTTGCTCTTCTTCGAACGTTTGTGGGCAAAGCTCTAACACTGATGACAACAAAAGGTGAAGGTGAAAATGTAAGGTTTCGAGAAGCTACCCCAAGCAATTTACTATCAACGTCCCCTGCTGCAATGCTTGGATCCTTCGGGTGGCAACTGCCAAACCGAGCTTTTGAATTGTACTTGACAGACGAAGACACCGCCATTAAATGTTGCTTTGACCTGGACAGCGACTAGAGGGAATAAAACCTTTTGATACTTTTAGCATTTCATTCTACTTTGAACATGTACTCCTGTATTCTGTAATATCGAATAAAGTGATTAGGATTCCAGATCCAGCCATGATAAGAAGTTATCGTTCAATGTTCTCCACCTCTGGTACTTTTGTGCCCTTGCCTACATCTTGTAAGGTTGATTCAAATGTGACGAACGCTTTCTTGAAATCCCTATATTTGTAGTAGTGTACGGATCGCTGTGTCATGATCTTCTTTCGCTTGCCCATATAGTTAGCTGTATTCACTTTCTTAACAGGAAGGTTGTAAATCTTGGTCAAATACTCTTTGATTTCGTGCTTTGTCATCCGAGGAAGCACGCGAAACATAGCCTTGGCGGGCATAGAAGCCGTTGCGTTTCTTGCCGATACAAGGATAATAGGCATCGTCGGCATCCATCGCAGCATCTTCAAGTCTGTTGTGTTGCTCTTTGTACGGAGAGGAATATCGTTGTGTGGTTTGATAAATACAGAATCGAATTTGTTTCGGTAAACTGGGGGGTGACACAATTGTTAATTTGGCTGTGATAAGCTTTCACTACAATACCGATATTATCTCAGAGGACGATCAACCAGATAAAATAATAAGCGCCACAGCTCCGGTGTTGTTGTTGGCTTAATAATTAGTCATGAGTCAGTCACGAAACATTATCAGTGGGTCTGGCCTTCGCATAGAAAGACCCGAGCGCACACACTCTGCGCTCTTGATTGCGATTCTTGTGGTGCGCTATAAGGATGCTAAAGTGCTGCTTTCGCAAACCGCAGGAGTTTGCTACAATGGGGCCAGGCAAGAAGCCGCCAGGCAGGCAGGTTCGTACGAGGAAAGAAGACGAAAAACAAATCTTTTTGTGCCTAGCTAGCAGTGTTGATACATCCTTTCCGCATGGTGGAACCATTGCGGACTTACACAACCTTACAGTAGCCCGCTTCTCTTAGTCATCTTTAACAAGCTAACATAATGATAGTTCTGTTCGCTCTTGTTGTTGAAGTAAACTTTGTTAACAATGCAAGCAGTATACGAAGTGAAATTACGCCCACATAAAAGATAAGCGACAAGAGAAGTCATACGATATTGACCTCGAAAAATAAGCGACATTTCTATCACCAAACCCAGGAAAGTTCTATACAACAGCCTACAATTTATTTTCTCGTGACAAACCAAAGCCTTAGAACCACTTTTTCTTCTGCGGTGGTTCAGGGACATCTTCGGCAAAGAATTTATCAGAACTGTCATCGTCCCTTACATACCAAAAGTATTGCGCCATGGGAATGACAAAGGATCCAACCACAAGCACAGCGAGGAGAGCAGTGTATTTGCCTGATTTGTGTTTTCCGTGTTGAAGCGTTTCGCGATAAGAATTGACAAAGAATGAACAAAACAGCATACATCTTTCCGCACAGAATCAACGAAAAACAAGGAGCTCCATCGACGTACCCTTCTTCGACTTGGTCTCTTTGGCATCCTTAAAGGTAGAACGAGCATCATCAAACTTCTGGCTCTCGACTTCTACCTCGTATTCTCTGTAGAGACCTGAACGTGTCTCGGTCACGGCGACGATGTTTGTAGAGGTAAATGTAGGGGGCATTTGGTAGTCAGCTGCTCCAGCGGCAAGAACTTGAGGGCAACTGGAAGCAATAGTGAAGGCAGCAAAAGCACCAGCAGCTGCCTGTTTCAAATTAAGCGGTCCTGTCTTGACGGTTGGCTCTGTATGGCAAAAAATGGGGGGACATTAGGAAACACCATGTAAAAAAAATCGACCAAAGTTGAATGAATGAATGTAATTGTGATTTATGATGCACTCAGTGCACTCACTGCACCTACTAGATCTTACTCATTTGGAAAGCTTGGACATCGGCCAAGCCAAAGCAGATCGTCATAGCAAGGATGATAAAAGCAGTCTTCATTTTTATTACGACAATGTTGCATGCAGCTGCTGGCTTGTGAGGGGGTTGGATGAGTCTGATGATGATGCCTCTTGTTTATTGTCCGATATCCCGATTAATAACAACCTCAGTAGACCCTTTTAAGAAAAAATACCGTCCAATCTGAGAGTTCGAAAAAAAGCGACTTTGAAGATGTCAAAAAAATCTTTTTGCTGTCGTCAGTGTTGAATCCTCTAACCCTAAACTGCAAAAAGTTTCACAGCAGCCAGGTGGACGTGTTTACCTAAAAAATGCTACTCTACTTTGCTTGTTCTAGCTAGTAAGCCAAAGCGTAGTGTCTAAATAATTAAAGTTGGTACTAGTAGTTTTAGTAAACCCAGTGATTGAAAACCACAAAGGGATTTCTCAGTTGACTGCTGAAAGTTTGAAAATGATCCTTGCTTTTCCAGCCAGCCGGCGGGCACTTGCGCACAAATTTTGTACTTAATAATAGTGTCAAAAATACCCAGGAATATCCAACAACCAGGAGAACTGACTACTGCTAATCCGGCCAGCCCGTGGCTCGCTCACGATGAGTTGAGCAGTGAGACGCTGGCACGTGTGTTCGTTCCTCTTCTAGGCGACCACAACCACAACCACATCGCCACCAACCACCCCGCACGATCTCGTGTTGTGCGACTTAGACATAAACAAAACGGATGCAGGCAGCCCAAAAAACAGCAAGCACAAAAAGACGAGAGAGCCTAAGAGCAGCATTATTATTCATTTATTATATTGAGTTGCTTCTTGCCGACAACACTTAAAATAAAAAACGAGCATAAACCTTAACAAGCAACCATCACCTCTCTGATTTATCCTCTCCCTTGGGGCTACTTGCGCCTGTATCATGCAATCCCGCCCTAAAATAAACTGCGTGCAACTTCCAGCAGCTTTTTTAACCATCAAGAAAAACCAACAAATTAAAGAAATCCAGTTTGCTAGCGACCAGGAGCGGGTTCCAAAGAAAAGTATGCAAACAAACCGGAATTCTCGAGTCCAAGACACGACTAAAAAGGCCGACTGTGGTTACTAACTGCAGCAAAAATGAAAAGCAGAAAAGCTTCCAATAAAAAATATCCAGTATCCCAAAGGAGAAAACCTCTCGCTGTTATTACTAGTAGCCAACCGAGCCGGGCCAGTAGGCAGCTGCCTGGTGCAGCTTTGTGATACAGCAAGACGGAATCGAGAGGCAACAGTCGGCTTGTCCTCAGCAAACAAAGCGGTAGGCATTAATTCTACTATTTGAAAGATTGAAAGTTGTCTGATTACCGTCACTTTCTTAAAAAGAAAAACCATGATGGCAAAACCTTATGAAGTCTTCTGGCTGGCCCAGGAGAAGCAAATGCCCTTGTTGCTTCTTCTTGATATTTTTTCTTATTTGATAGCTTTGCAAAGTTTCAATTCAATGCCTATTTCGCAAGTCCTACTTTCTTGAAGACAAAAAGCAACTTCATTTAAAAAAACAAGAGTCTACCTTCATATTGACGGCTGTGGTGCATGACGCCAGCACTTCAACCCTACTAAAAAACGAAAGTAAGAGATCATGACTGTTTGGAAACAATGCTGGCTGGATTTGATGATGAAAAAATCCACACCGTGAGCACAAAGTACTAGAGTAGACAAAAACAAAAAAATGACTTCAAATATCAGTTTTCGACCAGATAAAATTGTAGAAGCAGATATCGTAAAAAATCAGCCTAATCATTTGTCTCTTGTTGCTAGTACACACAATCAGTGAGCACCAGAAGCTGACGACGAATCTTGCCACATACCCAGCTTGAGACGTATTACACAAAAAGAAAAATTGATTCAACTACGAAGTTGAAATTTATGCTATGCCACTGCTTTATTGCTTTTAAGAAATACAGCGAAGCTATCTATTATCTGAAAAACAAATATTTTCCCAGAGCAACAGCACTTAATTTGAATGATTTTCAAATGCCCTGAGATGAGCAAAACAGAGAACTCTATAAAAAAATAGTCCGATAGGTTCTCTCTGCAATATAGAACGCCACTGCAACAAGGTATACACCTATAACTCAGTCTTGCCCAACTGTCTTGAAATTGCTTTGAAACAAGCAAATGTATCTCTTGAAAGCAAAGTTCATTGTATAACCATCATCTGGCGGCACGCAGTCCATTTTTGACGGCTCAACACGCTTCCAGTGCTAAGTCTAACTCAGCAGCGGTCGGGGTTGCACCAAAAAGTGTCTTTTCGTAGACGGCCTCACAGATGCTATTGACCATTATATCAATACTAAGAATGGCTTGCAGGGAAAACATAGAATGCGCGTCGTCTTTTCAAAAACTAGCAACTAGGCACAAGGCAGCACAGTTATTATCTGTACTCAGTATTTTATTATCTGGTTTATGTGTACGCAGATACAACCCACATCATTATCTTTAACGTTCTTTGCTCCTACAACAACAATAGTAGGGCATCGGGATTCTGTAAATCTTGTTTCTCGTTGTGATAGGTGGAACGACCGACCAAAACAACAGCCACGGCACTTAAATTTTGGAGGAAGAGAATGTGAACGATACTGTCTTAAACTTCATATGGAAATTCTTCGTAGATGATATATACCCGAGGCTATTCGGAAGTTTTAAGAACCTGTCAAAAGCTCAGCTCATTATCAGGCTCTTCCGCAGCCATTATTGCAACCTGTGAATACAATACAAAGTCGGCTCGTCAAGGATGCAAGCCTGGCTTGTTTAAGACAGTACAATTTAGCTATATGTATGGTTTATTCGTTTAGACTCGGTGGCCACATAGAAATCAAAAAGAGGTAAGTCGATATTCTTGGAGTGTGTACCACAACCAGAGAAAAAGAAATCTTTGTTCACTTGGGCCGGCCCAAGGATTCCCAAGGAACAAACAAGCTCACACCAACAAGGACGGTTGCAACCACAGTTGGACCAGCTAGATTCCTGATAATCGCTTTCCTTCTATTGCGCCAAAGCCTGAACAGATCTCGCAAATCTCGAAACTGAATTCCAAGCATCCTGGTTTGACGAAGACAACTTCCTAAATTAATGTTACATTTCTTCTTAGTGTTACCAGCAGCTCGCTCCAAAGAGATTTTTTTCTTGCAAGTTGCTCTTGAAAATAACATCAGTAGTTTGTTGTTTTGTTACGACGCATGCGCTTCCATACACCGCGGGTTAAATAAATTCATGCTCGTCTGATGATGATGATAATTTTGTGCTGTGTGAGCCCTTTTTCAAGAAACGACTTCCTTGAAAAAACAGAGCGAGTTTTGGGCACCACACGAAGAAGGAAGCCCCGCCCCGTAGTTTTTTTTTGTGTGTGCTAGTTGTAACAACTCATGATAAATCTACGTTCTAGTGAGTGGGTGATGTGCGAATTATTAATGTGACGTGTAGAGCAAACCCTCCCCCCTCCCCAATGGGCTCAAAAATACTCAAAAAGGTTGCGTGTATACATTTTTATTTTCTTGTGCTGGGGGGGGGGGGGGGGGGGGGGGGGGGGGGGGGGATGGGGAGGCGGGCGCCACCACAAGGTGGGGGGG
>Ga0100393_10002610_pt1 | contig 17402 bp, 20 predicted proteins | sample CryGeymeta201517_FD_81546 | JGI IMG/M metagenome (GOLD analysis project Ga0100393, IMG submission 81546) | Groundwater microbial communities from Crystal Geyser aquifers in Utah, USA - Crystal Geyser metaG 2015-17 | ecosystem: Environmental > Aquatic > Deep subsurface > Groundwater | place... | reverse complement strand
TCCGCTATTCACACTGAATCATACATGTGCGATGTTTCGAGCAAGAATCAATCGATTAGTTCGCAAGACTTGGTGTACGACAAAAAGAATCGACATGCTTCAAAAGCACGTCGATATTTTTATACATCACTATAATTTGGTTTATTTAAAGGGTCTTGTCCCCATTTAACTGGAGCAGTTATTATTCGATTTCAAATTTTGCAGGGGATTTCATTAACATACTCACAACATCTTTAGGGTCAAGATCATTATAGAGAACCTCGTAAAGACCGTTAAAGATTCTTGCTCGAATCTCGTATTTCTCAGATATCAAGTGTGCCGCCATCGTTGTCTTATAACCCTCTACGACTGTTCTTTGAGAGTTAATTATTTCAAGTGGACTTCTTCCTGAAGCAATCTCAAGGCCAAACTGCTTATTACGAGAAAGACCGCCCGTTGTCGTGAGAATTAAGTCCCCCATCCCACTTAAGCCATAGAATGTTTCTGGCCTTGCATTAAAAACTTTTCCAAAACGAAGCATCTCAACAATACCTCGAGTGATCATTGCTGCACGTGTATTATGGTTGTAGCCTAGGCCTTCAATGATCCCACCAGCAATTGCAAGCACGTTCTTAAGAGCTCCGCCTAGTAGAACACCTTTTACATCATAATTAGGAAGGGCCTTAAAGTAATCGGTATCTAACATAAGAGAAACTTGTGCGAGTACTTTTCTCGATCTTCCTGCGATTGTCACTAACGTGATCTGTTCTTCCATAATTTCTTTCGCAAAACTTGGTCCAGAGAGAAAAGTTATAAATTCTTTATGCTGAGGATAAAAGTCAAAGAGAAGGTCATCACTCAGTTCAAGAGTTTTTGGATCAATCCCCTTTGAAAGAGAGATCATTGGAATTTCACGATTAAAGTATTTTAAAAAGCGATCATAATTCTCTTCGAAAAATGGTGCGATTCCAACAGTAGGTAGTCCCGAAACAATGAGCGCAAGAGAGCTCTCATACTTTTCATCAAATTCTTCCCAATCGATAATTGCTTTAATATTTGACGCTAACTGAATGCCAGGGAGGTAGACCGAATTTTCTCGTTGAATATTTATAGCTGAACAAACATCTTCACTACGAACTTTTAAAATAACATTTTCAAATTTATTTGCCAGAATTGAAGCCAGGGATGTTCCAAATGCGCCTGCACCTACAACTAGTGCAGTCTGATATTTCTTACTCATAACATTACTCCTAAGTTATAGAGTAATGATACCAGAAATTATTGAAACTTTTTTATAAATTTCAATGACCTCATGAGAGGCGTTAATTTTAATTTGAAATGAATAACTGATATATTTACCCGACGAAGAAGGACGCTCATGAGTTGGATCAAGCCCAATAACCTCTGTAAGCTGGTCACGATGCTCATCTTTACCGACAAACTTGAAAGTATAGTGGTCTGGCCAATTGTACTGATCGTCTAATAAGGAATGTAATTTATCTAGGTTCATAGCCCATAAATACAAAAAAAGACTCCCTGAGTCAAGTCAAATCTTCCTTATATATTTTATTTAGTCGAAATCTTAAGGTTTGCTATACTTATTATATGGAAACATTTTTAAAACAGAACTCAAAAGAAGAGATCATCCAAACATTAAATGAATACTATGAGCGAGAGTCGCACGATCTGCTTAGTGCAATATCACATGATATCAAAAATCCTCTTGGAATCATTGATTTATCGTTAGGACTTCTCGAAGATAGGCTCGAAAAAATCCTTCAAAATACTGATCCTGTTCAGGCCGATAAAGTACGCAGTTTTGTAAAAAATATCAATATCGGTATTGAGCGTTGTCAGGAGATTCTCGAAAACACGATGCTAATTAGATCATCTTCTGAAGCTCTCGAGAGGACGGCTAAGAAAATGCAAGTATTTGACTTTTTCGAAAATTTTTCAATCTTTGCAAAACCAAGTTTTAAAAGAGCAAAGTTAAGTTTAGATAATTGTATCGATCCAACTATTGAAAAAGAATTCGAGCTAAAAACGACGGCCTTACTTCTTATAAGTTTCCTTAAAGTTATGTGTAATGGCCTATCACCTGAAAGTAATATTGTAATGAAAGTTGAATTTATCCAAGAAGCATTTAAATTCACAATAAGCTCAATGCACGGTGAAGTTTTATCATATAACGAAAGAAGAGATGACCAATCAATCTTAACAAAAGAAAGATTTAATCAACTTGTAAGTAAACTAAAATGCAAAACAGAGATCAGCTCCAGTGCAGGCCCGGAGATCGTTGCGACACTATCTTGGCCTAAAGCTTAGGCCAAGTATCTTTTAAATTAATTTCACTACCATCAAAATCCAGAATTTTTGGACTAAATCCTTGAGCATATCTTACGAGATCGATAACTTCTCTGACAGAGGCCTTACCACCTTCCCTCTCTGTAACATAATCACAAAAGGCTTTCACTTCATGAGGAGCATCTACTACGGTAGCGGCAAAACCAGATGCCTTTAAAAGAGGAATATCAAATAACTCATCTCCCATAAAGAGAATTTCATCTGGCCGATAACCCATATCTAAAATTTTTTGATAGGCCTCTCTCTTATCCTCATTCCCAAGAAAAGCAAAATCAAGTTTCAAGTTTTCTTCAAAACGTTTTTGTACGCTGACACTATTTCCACCAGAAATAACACCAGTCTTTATCCCAGCTTCCATGAGTAGTTTCAAGGCGTAACCATCACTTGTATGTGTTAGACGATTAAAACCTAAGTCTTCACCGTCCCACCAAACATGACCATTAGTAAGAACGCCATCAATATCAAAAGCTGCAACTTTTATTTTTTTTAATTTTGATTCAAATTTCTTCGCAATCTCAAATAAATTCATTAGCCATTCCTTACAACTCGATGAATTTCGAGAAGTTTTTCAATTATCTCTGGGGCCTTATCAAGAGGGAGACTTGTCGCTGAATCAGACTTGGCCTCTTCTGGTTTTGGATGAACCTCCATAAAAATACCATCAGCACCAGCAGCAACAGCAGCGCGAGCAAGCGTTAGAATTTGTTCTCTCTTTCCACCTGTAATTTTTCCTAGCCCACCTGGTCTTTGAACACAGTGAGTTGCATCATGGATGGCCCTAACTCCAAAGCTCTTCATGATCTGAAAGCTGGCCATATCAACGACGAGATTATTATATCCAAAACTTGTTCCTCTCTCCGTTAAAAGAATTCTCTCTTTAGGGAGATACTCATTTGCCTTTTCAACAATATTGCCTGTCTCCTCAGGAGATAGGAATTGGCCTTTCTTAATTTTAAGTTGACCACCAAATTTCTTACAGGCTTCAGCACCTGCAATAATCATATCTGTTTGGCGACAAAGAAAAGCTGGAACCTGAAGCGTATCAACAACTTCAGCAACTTTCATTGCTTGTTCAGCAGTATGAAAATCAGTGATAAGTGGTACACCATACGCTTTTTTTACTTTAGCAAGAATCTCCAAACCTTTTTCAAGTCCTGGCCCTCTAAAGGAATCTTTAGATGTACGGTTTGCCTTATCAAAACTTCCTTTATAAGAAAAATTTACTTCGTTCTTATACTTGTCAAAAATCTCAGTAAGTCTACCTGCAACGTCCATGCACATTTGTTCACTTTCAATTACACAAGTACCAACGAAGAAATCAAATTTTTTATTTTCCATAATTATCTGCCTTTTCAATAAATGAATTAAATAGTGGGTGTGGTTCATGCGGTCGAGATTTAAATTCAGGGTGATACTGACAAGCTACAAAGTAGGGATGCTTAGTAATCTCGATGACCTCAACAAGGTCAAGTTCCTTATTTCGTCCACTAATCGTTAGTCCTGCATCTTCTAATTTCTTAGCATAGAAATTATTAACTTCTAAACGATGACGATGTCTTTCTGATATATTTTCTTTCTTATAAATTTCAAGGGCACGAGTTCCTTTTTCCAACGAGCAATCGTAAGCTCCAAGTCTCATGCTTCCACCTTTTGAACCTTCTCTCGTCTGCCCTTCCATATAGTGAATCAGGTGTTCTCCACCAGAAGTAAATTCTTCAGAGGTGGCTTCTGTTATTCCACAGACATTTCTTGCAAATTCAATAATTGCAAGTTGCATCCCCAAACAAATACCAAAGAATGGAAGATTATTTTTTCGTGCATATTCAATGGCCTTGATCTTTCCTTCAGTTCCTCTCTCTCCAAAACCTCCGGGAACAAGAATTCCCTGAACATTTTCGAGCAGTGACTTTGCTCCTTTAGACTCAATATCTTCAGCATCAATATAGACAGGCTTTAACTTTAACTGCTGCGAAATCGCCGCGTGGTTCAGCGCTTCATCCAAAGACTTGTATGATTCGACAAGCTCAGTATACTTACCGACTATTCCGATTTTAACTTCACGTAAAGGATGATCAAAATTATGGACGACTTTTTTCATATCATCGACATTTGGACGAGCTGCCCAGATCCCAAGTAGAGATGCGATTTTCTCATCTAAACCTTGTTCATGAAAATTTAGAGGTACTTTATAAATTGAATCGAGATCTATCGATTGAAAGACATTATCTCTTGGAACATTACAAAATAGAGAAATCTTATCTAAGATTGAAGCATCCACTTCCCTATCCGAGCGACAAATAATGATATTTGGAAATAGTCCCGCTGATCTTAGCTCTTTTACCGAGTGTTGTGCTGGCTTACTTTTTAATTCACCTGCTGCTGATAAATATGGGATAAGAACAAGGTGAATGAAGAGAACATTTTCAGGTCCTACATCGTGTGCAAATTGTCTGATTGATTCAACAAATGGAAGAGATTCAATATCTCCAACGGTTCCACCAATTTCACCAATTAAGATATCGGCTTCACTTGCAGCAAGATCAATTCTTCTCTTAATCTCATTAGTAACATGAGGAACAACCTGAACAGTCTTTCCTAAGTACTTCCCCTCTCTCTCGTTTTCAATAACCTGAAGATAGACTTGACCTGTCGTGAAGTTACTTTTCTTATTAAGAGTGAGAGAAGTAAATCTTTCATAATGTCCGAGATCGAGATCTGTCTCTGCTCCATCATCTGTAACAAAAACTTCACCATGTTGAGTTGGACTCATTGTTCCTGGGTCAACATTGATATACGGATCCATTTTCAACATATTAATCTTAATACCTCTTCTTTCAAGAAGAGAAGCGATACTCGCAGCAGCTAACCCTTTACCAAGGGAGCTTGAAACTCCACCTGTAATGAAGAGATACTTCTTAGTATTATTTTTTTTCATTTATTATCCTTTCTACTACTTTAATATCTTCTGGTGAATCGACTCCACAAAGAGTCATTTCTGTTTGTACGGCACCCATTGTGAAACCGTTGTCTAACAAACGTAGTTGTTCTAGACACTCAATTTGTTCATTTTGAGATTGTGGAAGTTTACAAAACTCTTCTAGAGCATTTGGCTTAAAAGAATAGATTCCAATGTGGAGGAACCAATTAACTCCATCACTCTTATTTCGATTAAAAGGAACTTGTGCGCGAGAGAAATAATGACAAATTCCATTATCCTCGTTAAAGATCGCCTTGACTTTATTTGCATCTAAGAACGACTCATCACTTTGAGCAATTTTCTTAACCACAGTAGCGACATCTCTATTTGCTGTGCTGTGAAATTCAATAAGCTTTTTTAAAAGGTCGGCCTCGATTAATGGCTCATCACCTTGAACATTGATTACAAAATCAAATCCATTCGTTTTAAAAAATCTTTGGTATGCGAGATTAATACGCTCTGAACCACTAGGTACATCATCATCAACTCTTACCACATTCCCAGAAAACGATTTAACTTCTTCTTCAATGAGGTCGTTATCAGTAACAACAGCGACGATAGACTCAGGATAAAAATCTAAGATTTTTTCACAGCCTCGATAGACTCTCTCAACCATCGAAGCACCAGAGATCTTAGCAAGTGGTTTACCGGGAAATCGCGTCGAAGCATAGCGTGAAGGTATTAATACAAGAGCTTTCATGTCAACTAATCTCCCATTTATTAACTCTGGAAATATTATCACTCACTCTATTTTTTGGCAAAGTATGATAAGCTTAAATCGATGAAATTTTACAAAGTTATGCTACATATCATTATCGGTTTACACCTTATAACGGCCAGCGAAATAATGGCTGAACCAGGCAATATTCAGGATAAAATCATCACAGACCCGAGTATATCGAGAAGATGCGATGAACTAATAGAAAAGCGTAAACAAAAGATCAATCATCGCATGAGATTGACCTTTATCCTTGAGCGTTCGAAAAAGCTTAGAAAAGATACCCCTGAACCTAAAGTTAGTATCAAAGAAAAATTAACAGAAACAATGCTTGGGATTATTAAAGAACTAAAGCTTACTAATCTGCGCATTGCTGATCTTGAAGAGAATATCATCCGTCGCGGATGTCCTGGTATCTCCCTTTAAAAACTTCACATAATAAAATAAAAATTCTATCATTTAAGTCTACTAAACACACAACTCACGGATGATGACTTAACATGATTAGAAAAAAAGAATTACTTACATTTCTCTTTCTCTCCTTTTCTGTATTTTCGCAAGATCTCTACGTTCAAGAAATCTCAGACGACTACAGCGATATTAATCAAATTCTCAAACCCCTTTCATTAAATATTGCGATTGAACAAGGAATGAGAAAAAACTTCAGTGAAAATATTCGTCAAAACAAAAAAGAAATTTATAAGAATCAGATTCAAGACAATAAAGAAAGCTTCTATTATCCGAATCTCAATCTAACACTCAATGCATCAAACCAAAGAATAGGCACATTAAAAGAATCAGGTGCAACAACATCTCGAACAAGCAATGTTCCAACGGGTTCTTTCGGCCTTGAGTTTGGCGAGTACTCAATCTTTAACTGGGGAAAGGACTACTTAAGCTACCTCAATACAAAAGAGTTCCTCGAGAGAAATAAAGAGAAAACAAGTGAAGAATCAAGAGAGTTCAGGCAAAGCATCATCATCGCTTATACAAATCTCATCTACCTTGAACAAACCGTCAGAATTAAGAAGGAACAGCTTCGCACTTCCTCTTTCATCTATCGCCTCAATCGCGAAAGAGTAATTCAAAAGAAAGTTTCAAAGCATGAATACTACCAAGCAAGATCTGAATACCTTCGAGCTCAGCAAGAGTACTTTGAAACAAAACTAACATATGAGAATGCGCACGAAGAAATGGCAAAACTCATCGATGATGAGCCAGGAACGAAATACCAAATCTCTCAAAAATTTCGCCATGAAAAAATCAAAATAACTCTTCGAGGTGCTCTTGATCTTTCAAAAAAGCACTCTCCTTTCATAAAAGATGGAATAGCATCGGAGAATATTAAAAAGCGTGAATATGAAATTGCCTTAAAAGACAATATGCCACTTCCAAAAATTACACTCGACCTTGGTACTTACAAGCATCACTTCTCACCAGAAGGTACTCGTACCCTTTATCAAGTTGATGAAGAAAATTCAAATCTCGAACTGGTTGCGACAGTCAATGCATCTTGGAGTATTTTTGGTGATGGTGGTTTATTCAATCGAAGAAAACTTGCCAACGCAAGACTTGCAAAAGAGAATTCAACCTGGAATGCAAGATCGGCCAAGAGATCAGTAGAGGCCTATATTACAAAACTCTTCCAGGAATTCTCCAATGCCCACGACAAGATTAAAATTCTCGAGGCCCGAGTTCCTTCTCTTAAGAAAACAATGGACCTTGCAAATAATAAGTATATCGAATCAAAAGGAAGGTATACAGACTTTCACATTGCACTAGTTGAATACTTTGATGCTCAATTGGATTATGAGAAATTAAAATGGGAATACACACGAAATAAAATTCTTCTCGCACAGATAATCGGCTTAGAAGATCTCCCGGGCGAGTCTTTTGATAATATCATTATTAAAAACGAGGAAGCAAAATGAAAAAAATAATCTTATTAGTCGCACTCGTGTATGGTTTAAACTCTTTTGCAAAAGATGGACAAATTAGCAATCAAATCACTGTACGCAACGAAGAAACTGGGATCAAAGACTACGACTATGATATCGCCAATGATTCATACTCGCTAGACCTAAGTTATTCTGCAAATATGAACCTCATGGAGGCTGCTTCAATTAGTGGCTTCAGAGGACAGATGACCTGGTTTCAAAATCCATTCTCCTACGTTCTTCTTGCTTCAAAGAACTCTTCAACAATAAAAGAAGCTACAAACTTGAGTGGTAACTTTGACCGTCAAACAGAAACGATCGATATGCTTGAAGCTGGCTTTGGACTTTCTCGTCGTTCAACACTTATCAATACCTTTTGGGATAATGCCCATGTTTATGATGAGTCGATGTTTACGGTTAATTATGTTACAGCAAGCTCATCAGTTATCGAAGAAACAATGAGTGGTTATGGGATGGTTGCAGGCTATGCACTATTTTATCGTACTTCAAAAGCATTTCACTGGTCACTCAGAGCAGATTACCACCTTAATTCTCTTTCTTACACAGATACGGATACTGAGACGAAGGTCGATTTTATCGCAACATGGATGACAATTGGCCTTGGTTTAGGGTTTTACTTTTAGGATGCAAAATGATTGAAAGATATGAAGTTATAGAAATAGCACAAATATGGACCGATGAATTTAAATTCAAAAAATTCCTTGATGTTGAAGTTGCTCTCCTAAATGCTCTTGCAAACCGTGGACATATTTCACAAGAGGTTGTCACAAAAGCCAGCGAGGCAAAAATAAACTGTGAGAGAATTTATGAAATTGAAAAAGAAACTCGCCATGATGTTATTGCATTTTGTTCATCAATCACTGAACAAATGCCAAAAGAGTTTGGAAAATTCTTTCACTTTGGAGTGACTTCAAGTGATATCATCGACACTGCTCTAATGCTTCAAATAAAAGAATCACTCGATGTGATCATTTCAGACTATAAGGCCCTACTCGATGAACTTTATGATCTTGCATTAAGAAATAAGGATCAAGTTTGTATCGGAAGGAGCCATGGAATTTGGGCCGAGCCAATGAGTTTCGGCCAAAAAATTCTGGGACACTATAGTGAATTTAATCGCCGCTTCGCTGAGTTGCAAGAATTTTACAATAATGAACTTACTGGACAAATATCCGGAGCAGTTGGAAATTATACCATTGTTGACCCGGAGCTTGAAAAGGAAGTTCTCACAGAACTAGATCTTGAAGTCGAAGATGTTTCAACACAAATTATTCCAAGAGATCGCATCGCAAAACTAATCTCCATTTTTTCTCTCTACGGATGTGCACTAGAGAGACTCGCGATGGAGATAAGACATCTTCAACATAGTGATGTCGCAGAAGTTTTTGAAGGCTTTGCAAAGGGTCAAAAAGGCTCTTCTACAATGCCTCACAAGAAAAATCCTATCTCCAGTTAAAACCTCACAGGGATGGCCCGTGTGCTTCGATCACACCTAACTCTTGCCATGGATAATACTCTTCTTTGGCATGAAAGAGATATTAGTCATTCTAGTGCAGAGAGAATCTACTTGCCTGATGCCCTTGGTCTGATGAGTTATACTCTTAGAAGATTAAGCACGACAGTGAGAGATCTTGTTGTTAACAATGAAAATATGGACAAGAAAGTTAATGATAATTTTATCTACCTTTCAAGTTTTGTTCTTCATAAACTTATTGAAATTACAGATAAAACACGTGAAGACTGTTACAAGCACGTCCAAGAAGCTTCTTTTAAGTCAAAAAACAAGCAAGATTTCTATAACGTTTTAAGGTCTTTGTTCACTAATCAAAGTGAACAGGAGTTATTAAATGAAATTGAAAAACTTACACCAATTCAAATCTATGGTAAACACACTACTAAAGTTTTTGATCGTATCTAATATTGCCATCCTTACCTTTGCAACTACGAAGACAATAGTTGTCGCAGGAGGTTGTTTCTGGTGTATGGAAGCTCCATTTGATAAACTTCCTGGAGTACTTAAAACGACCTCTGGCTACGCCGGTGGAAAACTTAAATCCCCAACTTATCACGATGTTTCAAGTGGCTCTTCTGGTCATCTCGAAGTTGTCGAAATAGCTTATGATGATTCAAAAATATCATTAAAAAAAATTCTCGAAACTTTTTGGAGAAATGTTAACCCGACTGATGCTGGCGGACAATTTGTCGATCGCGGCCCTCAATATGCGACAGGATTTTTCTTTCTTAATGAAGAGGAAAAAAAGATATTTCTCGAAAGTAAAAAAGAGCATCAGAAATACTTTAAAAAACCAATCGTGACAGAAGCCTATCACCTCGAAAAATTTTATCCGGCCGAAGATTATCACCAAGATTATTACAAGACCAATCCAATTCGCTATAAATTCTATCGTTACAATTCAGGTCGAGATCAGTACTTACAATCGGTTTGGAAGAAATAAAAAAGGCCCAATCACGGGCCTTCAATTATAAGAGATTATCTAACTTATCAGCTTTTAGGTGCTGGACAACTTCTTTAACTCTTTGAGCATCGTGCTTTGGCATAATCATAACCGCTCTCTCATTAGAAACAACAACAAGGTCATTCACATTAATAAGTGAAACAAATTTATCTGGAGCGTACACAACATTTCCAACTGAGTCCTTTGCAAAGAAAGATGCCGCCTTCACAACTGTATTACCATCAACCTTATCAACGACAGCTTCAAGGGCCTCCCATGAACCTAAATCATTCCAATCAAAACTTGCCGGAATAGTTGTAATACAATCTGATTTTTCCATGATCGCATAATCGATTGAGTCTTCAGGAATTTGTGCATAAACAACGGCCAAAGCTTTTTGATCATTAATCACTTCAAGTAACTTTTGATAAAAAGCAAACATATCAGGCGAATGTTTTGCAAACTCGCGCTTAAACACACCAAGTTTTCCCATGAACATTCCTGCATTCCAAAGAAATTCACCTGTTGCAAGATATGACTTTGCTGTTTCAAAGTCTGGTTTTTCTCTAAATTCTAAAACTTCAGCACCATTACCGATGCTTTTACCTTTTCTAATATATCCATAACCAGTATGTGGAAAGTGAGGTCTAATTCCAATTGTTGTAATCGAGTCAGAGCTTGAGCACAACTCAACAGCATCGAGAAATGTTTTCTTAAAACCTTGAGTATCTAAAATAACATGATCAGATGGCATGACCGCAACAACATCTTCATCACTCGCTCCAGCATTTTCCAGACTTGCTAAAGAAAGTAGAATACAAGGCGCAGTATTTCTTCCTGCAGGCTCAAGGATTAATCCCGAAGAATTCACTTTCCCCTTTGATGAAGAAAGCGCGAGATCTTTTTGATCTTCAGTCGTCACGATAAAACGAAAAGATGGCTCAATTATTGATTCAAAACGATTTAAAGTTTGTTCAAGTAAAGTCCCCTCTCCAACAAGAGAAAGGTATTGCTTTGGCTTTTTTTCAGTAGACTCAGGCCAAAGACGAGTTCCTCGACCACCGGCCATCACAAGACAATATATTTTTGAGTTTTTCATTATTGCTCCGAATTAATATAGCAAAATATTAACACGGACTTAGGAATTAGTCATTAATCAAACTGAATCAAAACATAGTCTCTATCTGAAAAAAGACTCTTATTTTTTAAAAGGTAACTCTTTGCATCAACAAGTGAATCAAATACACCCAGACTAACTCTGAACCAATTTCCACGACTTGGAATCTGTACTTCATTAATAATCGGATTGTAGCCTAACACTTTAAATCCCTCAGCAAAATCTGTCGCTTCCTTAACCGTTTGGTACGAACCAAGCTGAATTGTATACTTTCCTGCAAATTTATCACTTGAGGAAACTCCATTCTCTTCAACCTGTGCCGGTACTTCTTGATCTGAAACAGCAGGAGTATCATCCATCACGACCGGACTCGTTTCAGGAGTGACCTCATTGACTTTTACAGGCTCCGCTTCATTGTTGAATTTTTTTGAATTTTCAGAGTTAAACTCTTCAATCATTTTCTTCTTCAATGACTCTTCTACAGTTTTGTTAATGTCTTCTTTCTTAGTTTCCGGCATCGCCTTCTGCTCATCAATCATCTTCTTAACACTCTCTTCTTCCGTAGAAGAAAAATCAATCTTCTTTGCAGGAGTAGAAATCATTTCAAGATCAGACTCATTGTGCCCAGTTTTTTCAAAAGAATAGCCTGAGCCCATCTTTAGTCCAAAAAGGAATGATGTGATTGATACTAGAATCACAAACAGGATTACTAAAAAAATCTCTTTTCGTTCAAATACATAAAAATTACTTTTCTCGTTCATTCTCTTATTTTACGTTCCTCTAAAAAATGTAGCAAGTTGTTGAAAGTACAGGTCAAAAAGGGAAATATTTTCATCTTTGAAAAAAGACCGACTAAAGTGCTTCAAAACGTCGACTCACCTCTTATTCTCCCCTACATTAGCTCCAGCATTAACAAGGAGCATTTATGAGAAAGAAAATTTTAAGAAATCAAAAAGGACAAGGGGTAATGGAGTACATGATTATCACGAGTCTCGTTGGTATTCTCTGCATCGGTGTGATGAAAAGTTTTGGAGATTCAATCGAGACAAGATTGAAGCAATCAAAAGAGAAAATTACAAAATCTATCAAGATCTAATGCAAATCCTCTCTCACATATTGGCCATTACACTTATTGTAATGGTCTCGTTTCTCTCAATCCAAATCATTAATGAAAGCTCATGCATTGATGAAAAAAGCTACCAAACCTACTTCAAAATACATCAAGGACTTAACTCAACAAACAAGTCCTTAAATAAATCAATTTCTTGTGAACACCAAGGACTTTTCCAAAGGCGAGTTCGAATTTCCCAAGAAAATGCTGCTTACAAGATTGATTATCGAAACTCAAACTTTAGGTACGACTTCAAACAAAAACTCGTTCCCCCAAAAAAAATTACAAAGAATAAAGGACAATGAGATGCTAAGAAATAATAAAGGAACCATTCTTCCCATCGCTTTTCTTCTCACACTCCTTGTCCTCGCCTTCGCTTCGGGCAGTCTGGTAAAAAATCTCATCTTGTACCGAAAGCTTCAGTTTCGAAACAAAGCTTATCTTTGCACACAAGACACAGTAAGACTTGTCCAGCGATACTACACTGTCCAATCTCGCCTTAATCGCGGCATTCAAGTGGCCTATTGGACAAAAACTATTGCCAAGCTTCCCGCCATCTATGCAGCGGCTGAAGCAACTCATCAAACCTTGATACTGACCCAGCAAATCTATCATCTTTCATATCTGAAAAATGTTGCAAAATCGAAATACTGTAACTGGAAAAATACGGGACAATTTGTCATAAGTACCCCAGTAAAACTTGTCGTATCAACACTCTTAAAAAGAGATTTTGATGGCTCAATATTCTTTAGGGACAAATGGAAAAGCTACCTACTATTCACTGCAAAAGAACCAATGAATATTACCCGCGACTCCTTCGCCATTTCAACCGAATTTACTCTCGTCAAAGGAGTCATTACACACTCTTTTACATTAAGCTCAAAAGAGATAAATACCGAGGCTTTGTGGAAATTGAAGCAATTGGCTGGACTCTAATTATTACCACCCTACTTATAAACTATATCAACCTTCAAAAGGATATCGAGAGTGCAAGACTTAAAGAATTTCAAAATTTTAAAAAAAGCTGGATCAAAAATAACTGAACCAAAAAAAGATGATGATCTTTTCTTTAACAAGGCTAAAGAGCAGCAATTCAAAAAGACTATCACAATCAAGTCTTTCTTTTGTATTGTTCTCACAAACCTAATGACCTATACAGCACTCAGTAGTAACCCAGTCGTGCTATCACCTGAAGCAGTGATCGAAAAAGGAATGACAAGCCTGAGTCTTCCGATTCAAAGCTATATTCCCAAAGGAGGACGTATTCCCAAGGTCAAACTCGTTGGACCTAATAACGAAATGATCGCGGAAGAAGTCATCATTGAAAATTCAACAGAGGAAGTTGTCAATGTTGAAGACAGAGAAGTTCCAGTCTATGTCGTAACCGTGAAAGACCAAGATGCGTCTAAATTTTTAAACTACCGAAATAAACTAATCAGGGCATATCCAATGACAGTATTAACAAATCAAAAATTCTCAAAGGGAGGACCTCATGAAATCCGTTTTTAAATTATGTACCTTAACATTGCTTCTTGCCCAACAAGTAACAGCAAGAGATGTTATCGTCATCAGCTATAAGAATAAAACTGAGTCAGTCGAGTACCTACTTCGCGAAATGAAAGCTCAAGTTACAATGAAACTAATTAAGGTGGTAGAAATAGATAAACCATGCGAGGACGTATACAAAGACGTCGTGTTACATATTTGTTTTGATGAAAATGACGAGATGAATGTAGTAAGACAGAATGTAGAAATTCTAACGAAGACAATATCTAAACTATAAAAGGCCTTTCAACGAAGGCCTTTTAATTCAAAAAATATAAAAATATTAATTAATCGAGATGAACTTTAAACTTAGGAGTTGTCCCCTTGTTCTTATTAGCTGCTTTTCTCTTAACACCCATTTTCTTTTTTCTGATAGTACGTCTGTTTTCAGTTACACGAGTTCTAGAAACCATGATTATTCTCCTAAATATAAAACTAAAAAAATTAAAGTCTTTAACTAGAACAGAATTTTTATCTAAATTTCAGTGCTTTGTCAAAGTCTTTACTACTTTTGCCATCGTTTTTTCTTTTCGTCACATAGCAGCGCAAGAAGCATATGGCCCTCAGATAAGCCTTTCTAAAGGCCAAGTATTTGAAATTAATGCAAATGGCATAAATAAGTACGCAATTGGTAACAAGGACATCATAAGTGTTAGGTTCGACAAAAACAGCAATAAATTTTATCTAACAGGGCTTATGCAGGGCTATAGCGAACTAAGGCTTCTAGGAAAAATGCAAAGAACTCTTAAAATCTATGTCTTAAGTAAGAATCAACAATTAAAACTCTTAGAAATACAAAATTCACTGTCGGCGATTGGCCTAACTGAGACAGAGGTCTTTGGCCCAAAGATTATCTTGGCAGGAACGATTATTAACCGAGATCAGTACTTATCAATTGTTGAAATAATTAAAGTTCATAAAAAAGAAATCATCAACAACCTACAGATGTCAAAAGAGCTTAGAAAAGAAATTATGAGTAGTATCTATTATGAATTTTTTCAAAATTATCTCGACGAAATCCTTTGTGAAGAAACAAAGGCCATCATCTCTTGTGCGACGACAGAAACAATTTTGAAAAATAAGCAATTTATAAGAACAATGGAAGAAAAGCATGGGGTTAACTTCTATCCTTCAATGACGTTTGGAAAGCTTGAAAACTTTCAAATCGATATTAAACTCTTCCAAATCGAAAAACTTGATGGATCTGAAATTAACTTTGGTCTTGATCAAATTGATGTCAATCTCTCAGACGTATTCTCTCAAGGACTTGTCGCGCTCGCGGGAAATAACAGAGTTAAGCTCAAGGATTCAAATTATGACCTCTCAACCCTTGCAACACCCAAGGCAATTTTAAAGCTCGACACACCTCTTGATATTAAAATAGGAAGTGAAATCCCATTCCAAGGAACAGGAGGAACAAATATTGTCAGTGAGACAAAGTGGAAGTTTGTAGGCCTTGGAATAAAGATACTAATGAAAAAAGAGAATAATCAATATCAAATTAATTATTCAACAAATCTCTCTCGACCAATCTCAAGTAGCTCAGATGGAATTAATTCAATTACTGGAAATTCTCAAAACTCATCTTTTTCTATTAGTCTTAATAGACCAATTCAAATATTCGAAATCGATATTAAAACAGATGATAATCTTGAATCATCGATACCAATCATAGGAAATATCCCTGTTTTAAAAAATATATTCTCATCTAAGAGCTCCATGAATACTTATAAGAAGATAGTCGCCATAGTACGTGTAACAAAGAAGGAACTTTAAAGATGGAAAGTAGTAATCAAGCAATTAAGTTTCTGACAAAGAGTTATAAAAGAATTTTCAAAGAAGAACTCCAAAGAAGTATCGACTTTAGTCATGAATCAATTTGCGCTAGAATTGCTTATGAGAACAGCCTTGATCTCGATTCAATAGTTCAAATTGAAGAATTAAAAGATATCTTTGATATCTACTTTGATCACGGCTTTCTTAGTAATATCGTCAAGCAAGATGATTTATTTGAAGTCATCATTCACGGAAATACTTCAATCGAAGTTATAAGTAAAACAGGTAAAGTTATTTTCGAAGGCCTGTCAATAAGCAATGAAGACCTAGAAGTTTGCTTAAATGTACTGGGATTAAAGAATAATCAAAACTGGAATTTTCAAAATCCATTTTGTTCGTTTCTTCTCAAGCTAAATGGAGATAATTATCGATGTACTTTGACTCATCGTTGTATTAGTGCAACAAACTCCCCTACTATTTTCTTGCGAAAACTTGCGTCTAAGGTTTTTGCGCTCGATAAATACGGGAAGGATGCGAAAATTGTCGCTGACTTAATTCGCAGTAAAAAGAATATCATTATTGCGGGCTCGACGGGCTCGGGGAAAACAAGCTTCTTAAAGTCATGTCTTGAGTATATTGATCCTGAAGAACATGTCGTTGTCATTGAAGATACCCATGAAATTTCCTCACCTGATAAAAATTTTACAAATCTCCTAGCAAGTGGAGAAAAAAATAAGTCAATGACTGATTTTTGTAAGTATTCACTTAGAATGTCACCAGAGAGAATTATTCTTGGAGAGATTCGATCAGATGAAGTCGTGCCATTCACGCTAGCAATGAATACAGGCCATACAGGTCTTCTTTCGACGATACATGCAAATAGTGCCACAGACACTTTATCGAGACTTGCAATGCTCTTCAGTATTTTTTCTAACTCTGGACAAGCAATAAGTTATGAACAAATACTACAACTGATATGCAAGAATATTGATCATGTAGTTTTCTTAGAAAATAAAAAAGTTAAGGAAATCATTGAGGTAAAAGGAGCGGAAGGAATGCATCCAATTACGAATCAAATGACAGAGAAACAAGGGCAACAATTTGAGCCAACAGATCATCTCTTTTTTGCAAGTTGACCTTAAAAGCAACAACTTGATTGCTGAACTCATCAAGAGCCGCTTCTTCGATCTTAATTAATTCAATGATGGCCTGATTTTCGATCAGGTCATGACCACAGATCGATAGCTTTGAATACTCGATACTTTTTTGCTCGACAACGCCAAGGATTTTCCCATGAGAGGCACTTGAAATAATACTACCATGCTCATGAGGTGAATAAACGCCCTTAACCTCCAATGGAATAGAACGTTCTTTTAGAGGATTCATCGTACGATGAAATAG
>Ga0100393_10002609_pt1 | contig 17405 bp, 15 predicted proteins | sample CryGeymeta201517_FD_81546 | JGI IMG/M metagenome (GOLD analysis project Ga0100393, IMG submission 81546) | Groundwater microbial communities from Crystal Geyser aquifers in Utah, USA - Crystal Geyser metaG 2015-17 | ecosystem: Environmental > Aquatic > Deep subsurface > Groundwater | place... | reverse complement strand
AGTGCCCAAAGAATACGACGAGAAAACCCTTCAAGATGTTGCCGAACGCCTCAAATTCTTTCTTTCCGATGCTAATATTCGTCAAGATTACTTCCTTCGCAAGTTTTTGATTTCCAAGGGAGATGGCGATCCAGGTGGTGCTGTACCCGTTGACGTCTTGCTCAAGTTCAACACCATCAAATCCATTACGATGGACCCAGACGTTGTTGTCAAGGCCGTGTCTACTCTCTTGGCCGACACGCTCCAAGTTCGCAGTGGCGGTGGTAGTATTGCTCGTGTTGAACCCTTTACGGAGGCTCTCTTGAACGAAAACATTCCACTCTCCTTGTACGTTAGGAACCTTCCCACTAAGGAAGACGACCGGAAGAATGTGCAATATGATGTCACGATGGACGAATTACGCAACATGTTTGAAACGTACGGCAAGGTAGCCATCGTCAAGCTTCGTTTCAAAAAATCGGCACAATCCGACGATGACGATCACACGGACGATATTAAAACGGAAGCGGATACGGAAGAGAATGGTGATGGCAATCGTCGCAAACCCCGTCGTCGCTTTCCTTTGGGAGCCTGTTTGGTGGAGTTTGAAAGTAAGGAAAGTTTTGACAAAGCCGTTGCTGATGTTTTAACGTTGAAGGATGGAGAACCTGTAGAGCCTAAACGCAAACTGGAAGCTGGTGGTAAGACTCTGGAAGTTTTGACGTTGAAAGAGTACGTTAATTCCTTAAAGAAAAGTAGCAGCCACAAGAAGCGTAATCGTGACGAAGAAGACACGACCAACGAGGAAGAGATTACTGCTGCTAATGAAAAGGCAGATGCCTTTACCATTGAATGGCAACCTGGTTGTGTCGTTTCGCTCAAGTCTCTCCCCGAGAACTGCGATCGCGAAGCCATTTTGGATGTTGCCATGGCAGCTTGTGAGTTGACAGAGGACGAAATGAAGGAGAAGAAAGTGTACGCTGATTACTCTCGCGGGCAAAAGGATGGAGCCTTGCGTTTTCCTGACCCTCAATTGGCCAAGAAAATGTTGGACAAGGTAAAAAGCGAAACCGACGGAGTAGAACTCGCAGGCGCCAAATGGAATGATGCCAGTCTCTTGGAAGGGGATGCTGAGAAGAAGTATTGGGAAGAGTTTATAGAATTCAAAAAGAAGCAAATTCGTCACCGCGCTGAAGAGCGAAAAAACAACAAAGGACGCAACAACAACAAGAGAAGAAAGGGAGGAGGACGTGGTGGTGGTGGTGGAGGTCATTGGTGAAACATCATGGATTGAATCATGCCATCTTTCATTCACGCGGAGAAAAGATCCAATCTTTTGGTTGATGGGAGGCCTCAAATAGAAATATTTTTATGCTGTAAAGGAAATCATTATTTTACGAGAATACTGGTAGTCTACTATGAGCTACTGAGTATGAATTTCGTTATTTCGGGTTGGAATTATGATTATTTTGTACAGTTATAGGTACCAGGTACTGTATTCCTATGATTCCCGAGAAAACGTGACTTGTCCAATGACGCAAGCCAATAGGCGTCTGTGCATTAAGGCCTAATTTTGAAAAAAGCGAACATGTCCATCAATTCCATAATACTACACTACTAGAGTAGTAGTACTGGTATGATTTAGGCATCATCACACCACATATCACGTGTAAACTAGACTACTGTACCTGGTACTTCAACTCAGATCCTGGTGTCCTGTTGTCTGTCCTCCAGTTGACACGGCTTGACTACTCTGTCTTCATGACGCCTCCTTATTAGTGTCACACAAGGTAAAATTTCAAACCAAACTAATCTTCTGCATTCATTTACTACTGTAGTAGAGCATAAAACGTAGCCAGAATTAATCTTTATTGCATACCATTATCTTCATCCACGTTGTACTATCTATTATATAAGCTTTCCGTCTCATCGACTAAGCAAAGACAGACTCTTTTTCATCTGCAAAAGCAAGAAGAAGCTCCCAGAGAAGCCGGGTCTTCTGTCTTCTCTCATCTCATTCATACTACCTGGTAGGTCTAGTACAAACAGTACAAGAATACAAAAGGCTAAAATAAAGGGAATCATGATTTGCACTTTAGAACCCAAAAAGAAAGGTAAGAAGGATGATAGCAACAACAATAGTAACAACAGCAACAGTAACAGCAATACCATTGACAGCAGCGCCAATCCACAAGTCCCGAGCAATAACATGGAGGCAGCACAATCTGACCCCTACAAAAGGATGAGTGGTCCAGGCTACTACCAGCAGGACTATTATTATAATAATATCCACATGTCCACAGATGCCGCTGCCAATCAAGGTGGTGCAGCAGCAACCGCCGAAGCGAGATTGAACTGCTGCCAGCCCCGAACGTCGGTTACTAGCCTCTGCAGAGACGAATTTGGCGAAGGAGATTTTCTCCTGCAAACGATTGCCGATTGTGGCAGACATTTGGATTATTACGAACAGAATCGATTGAGAGTTGGGATTATTATTCACACTACCGAGAGCACACACCGAGCGCTGGCCTGTCTGGCGAGTCCGGCATCCAGTTGTCGAGTAACTGCCTTGGCTGTTTTGAAACCACCACCATCCTTTAGCAGTAACGATTTGAACTTGGTGGATGACAATGATGATGACGACGCGGACGTGGGTCTCTTAACTCCCGGATCCATCATGAGACGATGGATGATTAACAACAATCTGGGAAATCATTCCGAAAGTGTTGTTATTCTGGGAGGAGAGGAGGGTGCCAAACAGATTGTGCAGCGAGAAGATGTCGATGCCGTCTTTTTGATTGTTCCAGATGAGTGAGTGCACACAAAAGTAGTATGCCCTGTTTCTATTGATGTCCGATTTTGTCTTTTGCGCTCAGTAGGTCGAAACTAACGCAGTCCATCTATTTAATTTCAATACCACAAATTTCGACCAATCTCCAAAAAATTATTGCGCAAACACAAAACAAAAACAGGATTCACCGCAAATACGCTCTTTCGGCACTGGGCAATAAAAAGCACGTCCTCTTGAACGATCCTGTTTCAATATCTCTTCAAGATTTTAATGCGCAATTGGAGCATGCAAAGCGAAATGGAAAATTTGTTCAATCGTCCACCGCATTCATTAATCAATACCGTGTGCGACACTTCATGGAAGCAGTCGTCTTGGGAGGTAGTGGCAACGACACAACAACGGTACAATCGGCCTTTACTAGACCTTTCGGTCGAGTCGCGCACATGAATGCGCATTTGCGTGTCAGGAGTGCCGATTTGGAACGAGTGGGAGTGACACCGCCACCAGCACCATTGCGCGAAAACGAGGGCTGTATTCGACGACTGGGACGGTATTGTGTCTTGTACAGTATTCTGCTATTCACCAAATTAGGCAGTCATCCGGTATCGGTTCAAGTTCATGAAGCTACCGTGCAGGAAGTTGATCACGCCAGGAACAAAGGCCCCGAGAAGACCAGACGGGAACCAACCAGTGCCAGGTGTACTGTAAATTATTCGGATGTAAGTTCAACTCTCGGTACTTTGTGGGATCAGGCGGAGAACGCTAGAATCATTTTCATACTTTGATTTGTGATCTGACGCTGCCTTTGCTTTTTGTTTAAACATTCTTGCCTTCAAAAACAGGACCGAAAATTAACTTTTGATGTGTCTTATTCGACAGCTTCTACGACACGACAACAACTCGAAGTCAAGACTGCCAACTGTATGGCCACAATGTCGGATTTTGTCTTTCCTCAGCCAGATGGTTTGGCCACTTACCGCCGATATGATTACATGGACGAAGAGGCAAAGAAGCTGGCCCGTGGTGTATGTGGTGGTTGTCAGATGGAAGTCATGAGGGGGGAAGCTATCGATATTGCGGGGGGTCCCCAACACGACGTCATGATGTGGAGAAAGTTTGCCGAACTGAGTCGATCTGTCGATGAATCTGGCTGGGATGATTTGCCTCTTTTGGACCAAGTAAACGAAGTGACAACCATCACACTGCATACCAAAACCATCCTCAATGCCCTGATGAAGAGCTTCGAAAATGGATTTGTTCAAGTTGAGCTATGATTAATGATAACGGCTTGCCTGCCGTTGCGTTATATTTTTTATGGAATACATCAACTCTTAATATCTTAATATATAAGTCTTTTTATGACAGAAAGATATTTTCATACGCAGATCCTCTCGCTTGTACAAGTTGCCGTAGATTTACGTCACCATGTCACCCATTCACTGGACGATGCAGTTGTGAATCCAGATGGTGGAATGACATGGACAACAGCAACAACAACAAAAACTGGCAAAGGCACCAAGTTGGAAGAGTTTCAAAATTCGACGATGTAGAGAACATGCGCAGTATTGGCGGCGTGACATGAAAACCAAAATGTGTCGAGCGAAGCAAGAGTGCTTGCGCTCTCATTATCAACGCATAAAAGAAAGCATGCCGTCAGCAGTAGCCGTGGAAAAGAAGTATGACATGCTTCTTCGAGCGTGTTTTGAATCTCCGACGGTCCACAGAAAAATAAACAACATTACAAAACTTCGAACACTACGCCAAGAGGTTTTTGTATAACACTAGACTAGCAGCTGGTAAAGTTCAAAAGAATTGGCCGGCATTTTGAACGCGGAACAAAACACGTCTAACCGTAACTGATGCTTTTCGGGATCAGTAGGGATAACGTTGAGAACACATAATCAAGACACAGCATGCTACCGTAGCTACTCGGAGTAGCTACTAGCTACAGTAACTGCTGGTACTAGCTAGCAGTGGGCTACTCTACTTGTGAAAATTTAATGACTACAAGTATGGAGTAAAATGGAAATGTAGAGGCTACTAGAAAGATAGGATGAGTTATGTTATCTAATGCTAAGTGAGCGTCTCGAGGAGAACGGGCGAGTCTAGAGTAAAAGTATAATGCTGTGGCGGGGCAGAGCTGCATTTCCTTTTAAGAAAAGGTAGGTGGGTGGGTGGTTGGTGGGAATGTATGAATCTGCTGGTTTTTAGTTTCTAGGCTTCGCTCCAGTACAGAGAGCCTAGATCTAGTTGTGATAACCTTTGTAGTTTGCATAGATGCTGATTGGTTGGTGGTGATTGGTGGCAGTGGCTGACAAACTTGCGCTTGGTAATAGTACTAGTTAGTGCGGTGGTGGGAGGCGCAGAGTGATGTCAGAGCCAATGCTGCGTCTCGGTAACTCCCCACATCATCTCCACTACAAGTAGATACCGACGAGGAGAGTGTCTCGGGAGTAGAAATGGCAGTGTATTGCACAGTGCTGCACGGAAAACTGCCACGACTGGAGCTACAATTGACCGTAGTAGACGACGAGGAGGAGGAGTCGCAAAACGATGATACTTGGCTGTAGTCGATCCCTTGGCATGTTACACCTACCACAGCAGTGTGATTCTTCAAAGCACGGCATCTGATGAGAATAGGGGCATGTAATGCCATTGATATGAGAGCATGGGATTCTAGTCGTTGTCGCTTTCTGGGTGGTTGTTGTGCCTCGTACTTTCGCGTTGATCCCGTCAAAACTATTGATGGGACTTCTTGGTTGTCCGAAAAAATCACCGAACTTGCCTCCTCCTTTTTCAAAGCAAGGTTTGTCTGAACGATGTTTTCAACAGGTAGCCGTTGTCCGGCCAATTTCCAACCTGCTAGTAGAGGATGAAAGAGCGCGGTTGTCGGCTGAGTTAAAGGCCGTGGGCGATCAAGTGGCTGCCTGGCATTTGAGAGAAAGCGATCTTTGAAAAACATCGTGAGAATAGATAGAAGCGACTTCTGATGAATTGTGGTCAGTTGCGTAATAATACTGGTAGAACGAAGTAGTATACAGTGGTCTGGGCAATTGGCAATTGTTCCTTCGTTCGGGCGATGAAGAAGATTCAGCAACTTTGATAAGTTGGGTTCCATCATGAAATTACAGACTGATTCCGCCCGGGCATGTTGCATCTCATGACACTTTTTGTCAAAATCCAACCTATTTCCGGCATTTATGATTCGTGCTTCCGGGATCTTGACTTTTACCCTGTTACCGCTACTACGGTAGTCTAGTGTTAAGAAAAAAATAGCAGAGATTCAGGAATGGTTTTGACAACTCCGAAGACATCTGGGAAAAAATCTACTTTTCCGGGATACTACCAAAATAACTGGAGCCCAGGTGGAACATGTAGAAAATGCCAGGTAGCAGTCCTGCATGTTCGCAGTTCATCATGGCTATCATGCTTGTTTTTTTGCCATAGACCACGTTTGCCGGCTACAGGCTCACTTCTTCTGCGATAGTACTCCACTTTTTCCGGGATCCTACACTACTAGCTCGACTACTAGACTAGCTACTAGTAGACTAGCTACACTATGGAGTAGTACTAGTATGAGGGGAATAATATACTGGTAATAGTATGTAAAGTCGTGAATCAGACTGAGGTGTTGGTTGTGTTGTATCTGCCTCAGTCCAAAATGCCGAGCCAAGAATAAAATGAGAACTTTGGCAACACTACTGGTCGGAGGAGTTTTCCTGTGGTGGAAGAAAACAACGGCGCCCACCCTCCTTTTTTGTGACTTTTGACTTAGACGTCGAAGATTAAGAGAGTAACAAAAATTTGAGACTTTGATTGAAAATGAACGAGGAATTGGTGCACCTCGAAGGGAAACCTACCGCGAGTGATTGAGTTGACGTGTACAAAAAGACAGCAGGTAGGTCTAGTAAACTTCGACATCTATGTTTCTGCTGCATCACACTTATCGTTGGAATAATAAGATTAGATGTTTCATTAATTATTTGAACTCCTGAGAATAGTTCGCTGGTGCCTCATAGTCTTCGGCTTTGCGGGATCAACATTCGTGAATGAGAACGCATTCCTAAAAATTCAGGCTTCAAGCCTTAATCAACGCTCAAACAAACCTATCAAAAAATTGTCTATCAATCAACAAAACATCCGACTGGTAATAGTTAAAAGCACATAGCAATAACACCGTGCAGCAATTTATAACCCTACAAGTAGTAGCTTTCCTGTGCCTGCGTTGGATGATATTCAGACGCATATTTACAAGATGAAAAACCTGACCACAAAAATATTCCTGGCCTCTCTGATATCTCAAATATCAATATCCAAATCATTTCAGCTCCAAATAAACAACCATGGTATCGTTTCCATCACAGCGACAAATACAGCGACAACTTTATCTATGGCATCAAAAGGTTTTGGGGCATCCAGTGGTGGAGGATTTGGTTCTTCGTCGACCAAAGGTAGTGCGAAGAAGAACAAGGTGTCCAAGAGTGACATTAAGAAGACACAGAAGCGGGTAATAAAAAAGTACGGCAAAGACGTCGCCCAGGGCACCCAAAAGCGTGTCGAAGACGCCATGAATAATTTACCACCACATCTGTACATGGCGACTCAGTTGTACCAACAACTCAGAAAGTGGGATGCTCGATTGGCCAACATGTCTGTCCTCCAGCAAGCGCAAATTTCGGAACCCGAAATGGATGGAGCACGCAGGGCCCAAGACGAATTGGAACGATTGTACCGAGTCCACGATTTCAACGAACACGATTTGCACAACATCTTTCAACAGATCACGTGGGATGCCAGTGCGGATGCCAAAGCAGCACGCTCCATTACGGGCGACATGCCTGCGAATATTCAGGCCAGAGTCGACATGGCTTGTCAAGTAGCGGCCGACGCGACGGGTAAGACTGGAAAGTGTCTCGACGTTGGATGTGGCTATGGTGTCCTGGTTCCACATTTGTTACACTGTGGGATGAGCGAATCTCAAATTGTTGGCATTGATTTGTCACCGGAAATGATCAAAAATGCCAGGGAACAACACCGTGGTGTTCAGTTCGAGGCGGTGGATTTCATGAACGACTTCAACTCTGAGGTTGGATTTGATGCCGTACTGTTTTGCTCGGCCCTTCATGACTTTTCCGACATGGAAGCAGCTCTGAAAAAGGCGGCATCCCTCGTCCGACCAAGAGGAAAATTGATCATTGCTCATCCTCAGGGAGCGTCGCATGTGGAACGACAATCGAATGCCAACCCTGTGCTAGTCAAGCGAGGACTTCCAACAACGGATGAGTTACAGTCGTTGGACTTAGGAGATATGACTTTAACGATAGAACCCGCTGAATCCAACTCGGAACAAGAAGCCAAAGATGGATACTTTGCTGTGCTAACCAAGAAGGCCTAAGTAGAGTTCTTATTTCTTGTATACATCATGCATTACAAATACTTCCACTGCTACACTATTAGTTAAATCGATCAAGGGAAAAAAGCTTACTAGAGTTCAATTTTTCACTAAAAAATACACCACGAGGTTATAATATTGCTATTAGACTAGACTACTGGTCTACTAGTCTACTAGAGTAGAGCCTTTAGTTAGTTCTTGCGGCGCAACCTTGGCGTGCTTTTTATTACTACTACTAGTTCCGAGAACTGAGCCATCCAGTTTAACGCAATACAGCAGTCATTGCGATTATTTGCAGCGGTGAAGTGGAACTCGAAAGTTCGATCGAAACCTTTTCTATGCCCCATAACCCTATTGTATCAAGCCTGACTCATTATTTTGTTCTCATTTCAGTAGTCTACTACGGTACTACTGTAGTAGACTAGTACTAGTAGTCTAGTCATCCTCACTGATGATGCGGATGATGTTGTTGTTGAATCGTAACTCGTCAACGATGGTTTGTGCTACTGATGACTTCTTAGCAATGAAGATGTATGTGATGTGTAGCAATCAGAAATTGTTATATTTTCGCGTTCACAATCTCATTGCGCCAAAGTATACAACACAACAAGAAAAAAATACAGCACCATGATCCCTCGGATATTATCACCACGATCTCTCTGCTGCCTGTTGCTGTGCGGCGCATACTGTACTGTGCCAGCTGTGGCTTTCCACGTTTCCCTCCATCCTTCGAAACCAACAACTACTTCCTCCAAAATACGGAATCAAGAATTTACATCTCCTCGTGTCTCTTCTGTGAATGTGGAAGAACCTATCCGAACTCTCGCGAGACCAAAGCAGCGAACCAGACGCGTCCGTAATAACGTTGCCAATGCAGAAAGTGGTGGTGGTAGTGATCCTTCATCCTTAACCTTTGGTGGACAGATTGTGAAAACCTCACGTTCCTTGGTATCGTTCGCGGAAGAAGATCGACAACGGCTCGTCGACTTTTTCAAGTCTCCCGAAGCTCGTAATACACTCTTTGTTTCCGATGCTCCACCTGTTCCAATAGATCCTGTCTCTCCTGATATTTTTCATGCCTGGCAAGCAGAAACGCAACGTCTGGGAGCTGCAATGCCGCAACGGTCGGAACGTGACACACAAACTGTTATGCAACTGTGTAGCAATGGTATTTCCTTTTCGGGACTGGTTGTAGAAACGACAGTCATTTGTGGTGCCAAACTCGTTCATGATGGAAGTGAAACACACAATCATGGTTTACCGGCGTACGAATTTACCATGATAACCGATCGTACCCAGGCACGAGGACCCAAATTATTAATGGCCATTTACAACAAAATTATGGGATTGGTCTCGCAAAAGGAGCATCAAAAGAAAACGACAACCAGTATTTGTCGTATCAGCCTTGTTGAACTCGATGACGGTGTAGGTATTGATTTTGAATCATCGTTTCAAGTACAAGTGAAGTTACCTTCCTTTATTTTGAAAATTATGCCCGTTTCCAAGAATCGAGCTGAAATGCAGGGATCTTCTGCAGTGACACGATTTGTAGAAAAGGGAGTGATGGAATCTCTGCAGCGATTTGAAAGGACGTTTTATGAGTCTGCAGGCATCCGGCCTTGAGGTGATGATGATGATGATGATCCGGTGGCAACACATTTTTTATAATGCACAAAGCGCTAGACACGTTTGACACCCGGCCCCAATACATGTGATCAGTACCACACAGTTTATGCAATCCATGTTATTTGACAACTATACAATAATACAAAACGTAAGAGGACACTCCTCTGTGTTTTATCAATAATTATTTAGATACAGTACTCAATTATAAATTTCAATTCATTTTGAACACAACCTGCTGCCACGAGTTTTACACTCTTTTTGTTTCGGCGTCACCAGTGAAGGATGTCTTCTCCACAGGCTACTTGTTTTATCAAAGAATGAATACCGAAGCTTCAAATCCAATCCATGCTTGTATTACATGCTGCAGCACTCGCAATTTTTTTGTGTGCTTCAAATCATGGTGTCTCAAACTGCATTTTGGTCCATTCCGATGATGGAATTCAAGTTTTGCTTTAACACTATTTTCGTCGTTGGCTAGTAGAAGCAAATTCTTGGACTTGTCCGTAGGTTTCATGTTGAGCAGTTCGGTGTTGTCTATAGTTTTGGCTGCTCGCATCCAAAATGAGGTCTTGAACCTTTATCGTGTAAGCCGTCTTTTTTTCATTGTCGACTGCGTGGTAGAGGAGGAGATCACCGACTTGAAACTCTCGCGATTCTTATAGCTGGTACCTCGTCCACCATTACTCGTTACGGGCGTAGAGTCAGATTCAACCTCATCACTTTCGCGCGTGCTGATATAGCGACGATTGTTACCAGCGACAGTCGAAACGTCGTTTTCCGGGGTGGACGAGTGCTTGATCGAAGCACTCCTAGCGGGGGAAGCAGTAGCAAATGAATTCGTAGTGCTAGCCACAGAAACTGAATTTGTGCCAGTAGTAAAAGCAATTTCAGAACTTGGACCCACAGTCGCAGTTGCAGTGTGCTGAGGAGTCTCTCCAGGCTGCAAGCCCTGGGCAGTACTACGAATGCCACAAACCTTGAGGACACGCATCACATATCGTGCCACGTCTGTACCTCCGCGCTCGCTGGTTTGCAAAAAGCTGATTTTGCTGGCCTGTTCGAGGCGGGTGCGTAGTTCGGGGGAGACGTAGGGGCAGGCTTTGGATGGTTTGGCATTGTCCCTTAAATGCTGACTTCCCATGGCACAAACGGATACACCGAAGGCTTCCGGACGACCGGGAAACGCCACGGATCCTCCGTGTCGTACCTTTTTTCGTGCACAATGAACACATCGCAGACCTATTTGACCCGGCACTGCACGGTTTATATACTGGGTGGCTCGAAATAGTTCCATGGACTCGAGCAACATGTTGTTGTAATCCGATAGTTTGGAACGCTCCTCCTGTAGTCCCGGCAAGTTGAAATAATTGCAGATTAGTTCATTAGGATCAATGGAAACATGCTTCTCTATAAGGTTGACTTTCTTGGTTGTCTTTTTCTTCGGTTTGTGTGTGATCTTGGTGGATGTGGTTGTGGTTGTATCAGGCAACAGCATGCGACGTTTACGACTGCTGCTCGGGCCTATCGACTTTGGTTTGTCCGTCCAATCAGAGTCGACCTTAAGCAGATGTCTTTGTTGCTTTTGGTTAGTCTGATTGGAAAGGATTGAGGCATCGACGTTCTTAGACCGTTCTCGCTTCTTCTTGAAAACAAGAGGCTTGTTTGTGGACAGGATGGGGGCATACGTCAACAATTGGACCGTATCGTTTTCAGATTTACTTTTGTATGCAGCAACTTCTATTTTGTTTTCTTGAGTGGACCGGGCCATGGCGGCTTTTGCTTTGATTTGTTGTACACAAAGTCGGTAGAGATCATTACGTACCAAGTTCGTCACCTTACTGTGCGACATTTCCTTCCACTGACAGTGTCCGAATTTGCAATCTATAAAGCGGCCTGGAGGTGACAATGATCGAACAGTTGCCAAGACACGTTTGACGACGACGAATTTTTGAGTGGATGCTGCGTCGAAAAACTCTGTTTGATGTTTGTTGAGAATGCGGGCGTAGATTTGATTCCCAGTGTATTCTGTTGAACGGAGATGAGCGCCGCCAATGGTTGAGCCCAAGACGACGTCGTTGGATCGGAGCGACGCATACAAACGGATGCATTGACCTGATCCCCGTCTTTTTTTACGAGCAACGGCAAAACAAATATGAGAAACGTGAACTCGGTAAACATGGACGAGAAGGGAAAATATACGCATTTCTCCCACGTAAAACTTACACCAAAATATTTTGAACACGCCTATGCGTTTGCATTATTTTGGTGCGCGGTATTTTGCAGACCATTGCATCACTAATCGTTTTTGGAATTGTGCTGTTAGTGTTGTTGGTAGTAGAGCTGCCACTGTTGCTGCTGCCATTTTTTATTGGCGTGTCGTTGTTGATCAGCGGTGGAATTTTCGTGCCGACCTTGTTTGTGGCTGTTGGTACTGATAGTTTGTCGCTTCCGATGCCGTCGATACTCTTCATCATGACGTCGTTGACGGGTTGAGTTGGATTCATTCTAATGTAATGGAAGGTACACGAAGCAATGAGGATGCCAGAGAACGAGCAATGTCCATGCCACTGTATTGTTGTTTCGAAAAATCTGAAAGTTTTCTGGAATTTGAATCTCACCGCATTGTTTTCTTTGGTATTTTTGAGTCAAGTGTGCGGCGGGTAGTTTTTTATTATTGTTATGTCAACATGTTCTATTATTATTATTATCATCACAGAAAAAGATAGGGACAGACACCTTTACTGAAGTCTTCTATCATGATCAATGTTTAAGAAATGGTATGAACCAATTTTGCTTGGCGAAATGGAGCCAATAGTGCCGCACTACTCGAGTACATCTACATAAGCTCTTTGCTAGCTACAGTAGACTTTACGGTAGACAAGGCCATAATCACATGGTAATAGATCTTGGGAAAGAGTCAAGGTAGACCTTTCTTAGCCCGCACAGATACAACCTGCAAAAAAAGACTGCAGGACACCTAACTTTCGGAAACAGTCATTGACTGAAAGTCTCCTTCAAAGCCTTCCGCTGTTCTTCCACCAAAGATCAAGATTTCATTGCTAGCCCTTGCACCTTTGCTGTTGCCGCTGCCATTGGTAAACGAATTCAGGACAGCACCGTGTCCGGCACGTGCTGGGCCTCCATTTGTCCCTTGAGAAGCATTTAAGGAGTGACCCATAAAGACAGGAACACTGTCGCTTCGTTTCCATGTCCACGTTTCAGTATCAAGCAAGAAAGAATCGCCGTACCACCCGTCGTCTTGATTGGACTCGTCATCGTCTTGGTTCGGATCCCAGCCTCCGTAGATACAAATCGTCTTGCCATCGTTCATCAGCGTAGCACTGTGACCAGTGCGTGCCGAAGGCACTGTGCCACTAACAGTAGGATGAAACCATTTCCATGTTGCTTCTTCTTTTGGAGTGTCCATTTTTTCCAAGACGTGCACAGTAGCAAATGACACGGCTTGGTCGTTGCCTCCAAAAATGACAATTCGTTGACGTACGTGGGTGGCATCAGCATCACTTCCCTCGGCCTTGGTCGTCATTGGTTTGACAGCCGTCGCCGAATGGTAACTGCGAGCTTTGGGTGCAACTCCTTGGATCTTGGGTGTTGTCCAGATCCAACTTGTGGTATCGAGAACACTTACAGAATTCAGAAATTTGTTACTCTTGCTACCGCCAAAGATTACCAATTCATTATTGTTTTCCAGCAGAGTAGCCGTGTGTCCAGATCGCCCACTGGGCAAATCACCACTCGCCGAGGGTGGATACCAGAGTAGAATCTCGGTATCCAAAACCATCAAGTTGTTTTTATCCGAGGTTGTTATACGGCCCGTTGTGGGATTCATGGCCTCACCACCAAAGCAGATCAACAATTGACGTTGGGGTAAAAAGGTAGCGGAATGCCATTGGCGGGGCCACTGTTGACTCTTATCGTCACAGGAAATGGGTTGGAACCACTTGTTTCTTTCCATTTCAAAAACATGAACATCGCTCATGGTGACTGGCAGAATTTCAGTCGTGGCATTCTTACCCTTGCCCTTGGTGACGGGTTGGAAAGACTGACCTCCGCACAGCAAGAGACGCCCATGGTCGATTGCGGTAAGTGTATGACCTGTGCGCATCGTTGTTTTGGAGAGAGAGAGAAATGGTTTTGAGAAATCTCATTACGAATAAAAGCAAAGGTTAAAAAAAGGGGATCAAAGTACAATAGAAACGTACCCCAACGTGGATCTGGAGTTTTCATGACAGTACTAATGTTCGTCTGCGTCTTGGTATTTTCAAACGCGGTAGAAACTTCATCTTGAGTCGTCGAACCAGATGGTTGTGAGGAAGGGTCGGCCATCATGGGCTTGATGCTGCTGCTGCTGCTACTACTACTAATCATCTTGTTGTTGATATCCATCATGTCCACGTCAACATTATCGTCGTCAGCATTGTGTGTAGCAACAGAATCCTCGTCCGTAAATGACGGATGTTGCTTCGAAACAAGACGATCTTCTTCGTTCTCTTCTTCTTCTTCTTGTGAGGTTGGTTGACTGGACATGGTTTGAGAACAATCCAATTCTTTGGAATAAGAATGAGTTGTCTTTTGAGCCAATAAAATGGGAGAAGGAGGCAAGTGTGTAGCTAATGGAGTAGGGATTCCATGAACCTGTCGACTGCGTTTGACAGGTGAATGGTAGGGTTGCAAGGAGGGACTGCTTCGATTGGCCTGCACAATTTGTTCAATTTGACTCGACGAACGTTTGGTGTTATTGTTATTCTTCTTACAACTGTTGTCGTTGTTTGTCATTTTGGGTGTTGGAGCTTGCGACGAGAATCCAGTTTTGCGACATGTGGCCCATGATGTCAATTGCTGTTGTCCAGCAGCAGCAGAGGTCCGTACTTTGGTTTTTTTCTTCTGTTTGCTGGTGGCATCGGGAGATGGACTGGCAGCATCTTCCACCAGATTATTATTGCAACAGCTGCTGCTGTTGTTGTTGTTGCTGGAACGATTGACAAGGTTGGCGGTATTACAAGCGATCACGAGAGAACCCGAAAAATTGTTCAAGTTCAGTACAGCCTCGTTCAGTCCATTGGCTTGAAAGGTAACAGTACCATTACTAGACGTTGGAACCAACGAAAAATCAACATTTCCAAAGGACAATTTGAGTGTGGTAGGCATACTGGGGGAAGCTTCAGCAACAGTAGTAGCAACATCACCTTCGGCATCACTTTGAGGAGCATGTCGCTGTTGATGTTGATGCTGTTGATGTTCAGTAGCAGGAATCTCCTGCACAATTTTGGTAGGCATGGTTTCTTGGATGCTGTTTACTGAGTATTGGCTGTATTCAATAATGTAGTACTCGAGTCCTCGTATTATAATATAATTCGATCCACAACAACAAGAAAGAAAATAATAATAACAATCAATAACAATTACTCGAGTACAATAATAATATTGAGGTTGGAGGGAAATTTTCGTTTGAAAACACAACATTGAAGTGGTTTTTGTCCGCATTGCTTTTCTGTTTCGAATCGAGGGGCAGGCTGATTTTGGCGCGAACGCTGATTCAGTCTCAGTCACGAATTCACATAGAGTTCATACATATAGGGTTAGAGGTGCTGGGTCATAAGATGGCCAAATTAAATTCTTTCTCACTAATCTATTTTAGATTTTTCATCGAGATTGCCAAAATCATTCTTATTAACTACAGTACCACTCGTAGTAGTATTACGTATTACGTATTTGTTACAGTAATTACCTGGTATTCATATATTATTACAGTCGTATTATTGTTATTTAATTTCCTCTCTCATCCTTCCAAGTCGCCTTTTTGCTGGCAGAGGAGTATGCTTCGACTGTAGTTACGAAGGTGGAACTAACTAGGACAAGCCAAACAGACACTACAATAATAATATTTCAAAAAATGGCACTCCGAGAAACGTTCAAGATAGCCTTGTTGGCTGGATGCCTCTTATTGTGTTTTGGATCGGTGTTTACATCGCAAAAATCCTTTGCAATGGGATCACGAGAATTGCCTCGATTGCAACCACAAATTCACAAATTTTGTTCCAAATTTTTGAAAGCCCTTAACAAATGTCAACAGCAGCAACAACAACAACAACAACACCTATCGACCAATCCATCATCATCCTGTTCGGACGTTACGTTCCAACAAGTTACGCAGTGCGAAACTGCTGTTCAACAAGCGTACCGACACATCAATATGGGAGGATGTCCACACGAATTACGTGATGTGGCCTTGTGTGAATTGGAACGATGCGGTGGATATCACGGTGCTAGCGTGATTCATAATCATTTACCAACATCACGACGACAAGATGCTACCATGGGATGCGTAACGCATTGTGACAGACCTAAAGAAATCTTGGAAATGTGCGTTACCAAGCACGTGCAAGATAAAATGAAACAGTATGGATTGCTGGAAGAGAAGCAAGTTTGAGATTGGAGTGGAAGAAGAAGAAAAAAAGGCTGGACATTACAAATACATTTTTGTCACAAAAATGGACGAGTCGACTGAACTCCAAAACACAGAGTACAGGGGGGCACACGCAGCAGCTCATCACTATTCAATTTGATGAGATAACTCCAGGGAGAGAGAGAGAGAGAGAGAGATAAGAAGAGAGTAAATCCATGTCATAGCTCCCCAGACTTACTCTGCTGGATATGGCAGTCTGTACTACCAGCGAGATCTTCGCATTGGAAAGCCCTCGAATGAAAAAGGCCCAAGCTGCTAATCAAAAACAATCTAGAAAATTGACCCTTATAAACAGAGAGTCGACGGCCATCTGCAAGAATAATTTTCTGTTGGATACTGTACTCCAAATACATGGCTTTATCCATCATGACAATAATAGATTTTTGTAGCAGACAGCACCCTATTTATTTTCGTTGCTGCCATGTCTCATCTACCTACACCTCGTACCAAAAGACACTACACTCTCTAGCGCTCATGGTCATCGTACCAGTCCTCAAAGAGTTTCAAGACTTCTTGTCGCTTTTCATCTTGACCATTGGTCCAATCCACAAAGTCATTGGCTAGATTCAAGGCGTTTGGATCATTTCGTTGGATAACAATCTCTTTTTGCAACCACTGTACGATATCAGCCCTTCCAAACGCAACGGCGTGTGTCAAGGGTGTATTTCCTCCGTAATTGGGTTTGGTAAAGTCTACGTTAACGGTATTGGCCAAGTATTGACACACTTTTAAATTTCCTCCTGACGCTGCCCAGTGAGCCACGGTACAACCATTGCGATTGGCCACGGAAGGATCAGCGCGATTGCGAATCAAAAATTTGACCGTCTCGAGCGTTCCTGACCAAGCGGCCCACATGAGAGCAGAATTCCCATCTTTGGTCAATTGGCATACCAGATCCCGTTTGTTTTCTTCTTGTTGTTGTTGTTGTTCGGGTAGTTGGGACAGTATATAGCGACATACATCGACATGTCCGCCTACTCCAAATTCACGAGCATTGGCTCCTGCAGCAGCCCAATGGAGCGGTGTAGCACCATCCCGTTCCGCTCGTACCCAAACACCGGTTTCGGCAGCAGCAGCAGCAGCAGAAGAAGAAGAAGAAGAAGAAGAAGAAGAAGAAGAAGAAGAAGAAAAGT
>Ga0100393_10002607_pt1 | contig 17409 bp, 18 predicted proteins | sample CryGeymeta201517_FD_81546 | JGI IMG/M metagenome (GOLD analysis project Ga0100393, IMG submission 81546) | Groundwater microbial communities from Crystal Geyser aquifers in Utah, USA - Crystal Geyser metaG 2015-17 | ecosystem: Environmental > Aquatic > Deep subsurface > Groundwater | place... | reverse complement strand
CCTTGTGAACAACCTTGGGTACACGAAGTTGTTTCAGAAGACAAAGTTGATAAGACAACTTTTGTTGAAATTAGCTCGATGTCAGAGTTTTTAAATAGGGTTAGAGCTTAAAATCATTGATATTAAGAATGAGTTAAGTATAATATCCTTAAACAAATAGAGGAAAGAATATGAAAGGTAATATAGTAATTATTTCTAAGCTAAATCAACTGCTCACACAAGAGCTAACAGCTATGGATATCTATTTTTTACACTCTCGTATTTATCAGGATTACGGATTAACTAAGTTATTTGAAAGAATTAGTCACGAAATGACTGACGAGACTACTCATGCTGCACTTCTGATTGAGAGAATTTTATTTCTCGAGGGAATGCCTGAACTCGGTACACGTGCTCCGTACAAGCTAACAACAGACGTGAAAGAAATGATCCAAGTTGAACTTGGATATGAATATGATAATTGTAAACTTTTAAAAGAAGTTATTGCTACTTGTGAAAAAGAAAATGACTTTGGAACGAGAGAAATAGTTCTTCAACTTCTAAAAGACACTGAAGAAGATCATATCAATTGGCTTGAAACTCAATTGAAACTTATTGCTGCTGTCGGTATTGAACGTTATCTTCAAACATCAAGTGAGAAGTAGGCTATTCTTTAATTGAATCCTCGATTCTCAGTCGAGGAATGTCCCCGAATCCATAATAGAAAGCAAATGTAGAATCATTAAGATTTGATCGAAAGATTGTAGGATCACTTTTAAGCTCCAAAATTGTTGAAGCTGAAAGTGTACTTCCTGAATTGTAAATTTGCCCTGATGACACTGAATATGAGCTAATAATACCACATCCGCCCGGTGCAATATTTGTGGCCCCACTATTTTGTGTTGAAGTTGTATAAGATGTTACAACACTACCTGTTGTACAATTTCCTACTATTCCTCCAACTGCTGATCCGGCCGAGACAATATTTTGTCCACTCATTGAGCTTACGACTTGCGAGTTGCCATTTAGTCTTCCGATTGCTCCGCCCACATTCTCTAATCCCTTAACTTGCGCCTCACTTATCAGGCCAAAAGATTTTAGGTTTTGAGCTGAACCAATGATGCCACCAACAAAGTTATTAGATAAGGCCTCAACTAAAGATGTCGAATCAACAAAAATATCTTGAATTTGATAATTTGTAGGGGAGGAAAGTGAACTATTAAAATTACCAACAACGGCTCCTGCGTAGTCTGTCCCCGTTGATTTAAAAGATGAGTTTGTAATTTTTAATTTGCTTATTAAAATATCACTCGTTCCATCCATCGTGAGATCTCCAATAACTCCTGTTCCAGCATTTGGAGAATCATTGAGAACACTTGAGTTACTCACCTCAATATCTGAAATAGTGACTTCGCCGGCCGTAATACTGACTTGAGCAGCAAGAATTCCCATCGGTCCTACAGAGTCTGTTGAAGTAAAATGTATATTATTAAGATATAATTTCTTTTTTCCATCTTCGATAATAGTACCCTCATAAATATTTCCAAAAATACCACTTCCGTCAAAGCTCGAATCAAATGTGATTCCACTTATCGTTTTATCATTTCCTCTAAAGCTCCCTTTAAGTGTATCCCATTGATGAAATAATGCTGGATCATTTCCAAAATCAATATTATTTTCAAGCTTAAAATGTCCGTAAGTAAATAGTGAAGTCGGATCAATGTCGATTATTTTTGCAATAGCATTCCATCTTGCAGTGCCTGTAATTGAGAATGGTTTGATCTTTGCTCCAATTTCGTCCGGAAACAGTTCTTGAACTAAATCAGATTGCAACTGAGCAATCAGGTTTGAGCTAGTATTCCAGAGATTTTCAGATGGAGATGTCAAATAGAAATTATTAAGTAGTGACATTTGGAGAACTTGTTGAGTACAGGTTGCGACAAGGGGAGCACTACCTTTATTAAGTTCATAGCAGTCTGTTGAAGATATTTGTCCAGATGATGAAGAGCCAACGATTGAATCATTGTTAGTCGAATTATCAAAAAGGCTTAGGGTTCTTGTAAAGCTGGATGCTCCTGTTACTTTGCCAATAAGAGTTCCATTGTTTATCGTATCAAAAAATGAAACTTCTCCTGAGAAGATGGCATCAGTTATAGCGACGCCTAATGAGGATTGCCCGACTAAACCACCACTTCCCGCAGTTGAGGAATTAGATAAATCTGATTTCGAGTGAACAGAATTTAATGCTGTCGACACTGTGGAAGCAATTATCCCTCCAACACTTGAATCTGGACAATTAATAATTCCTTTCGTCCGAGCATAACTTATTGATGTGACTCCTTGAGCATTACCGACGATCCCACCACATGTTCCCTTTGCAGTGATATTTGTATCAGCATAAACAAAAGTATAAATTGAGCCAGTTGATAGATCTGTGCCAACAATACCTCCTGTTGGCATTGCATCCCCATTAATTGTAACTTTTGAACTAATCGAACTAATTATCGGTGAGCCTCCCGAAGTAATCTTTCCGACAACGCCACCAATATCTGGTTGAGTTGTACTTACTGGAATACTGATAGAGCCATCGACGTAGATTCTTTTAAATGTATTAAGCTCAGAGCCAAAACCGATGAGCCCGCCAACGGATTGGGAATTGCTATTTAGAGTAAGCGAGACATTTGTGGCGTGAATGTCTGTAATATAACTATTACTAGAATTAAAGCCAATTGCTCCTCCGATCTTTGATAGCGTTGAAAAACCAGAGTCAGAAGTTATGCTAGAGTTTGAAAGAAGTCCATTGATTAAGTTTCCTGAAAAATATCCCGCGACCATGCCTACTCCTGTAAGAGTCGGTGATGATATCGAAGTCAAATTTATTGTAGCGCCAATGATTATGATATCTTCGATCGTCGACTGAGCTTGGCAATTTCCACATAGAAAACCAATTGAATTCATGTCGACAGATACATCAAGATCTAAGCTTGAATTAGAAATTGAAATCTTTTCGAGGTTTGCGTTTGCTGTTGTCGAGCCAATCAATATTGCCGCTGCAGAATTAGTGACGCTTGTGAAATCATAATCAGCGATAACTCCATTGATATTGAGAGCTCTAATTTCTCCATCAACAGTACTAAAAAGTGCTTGGTTATCAATTGCTCCAGTCGAAGTTAGAGTAAAGTTTGTAATCGTGTGACCTAGTCCAAAGAGGGCTCCACCAGTTGCAATGGATAATGTATGTTGAGTCATCTCTTCGCTTTCAAAGTCTAAGTTTTTACCAAGAATATAGGAGTTTGAATTATTAGGTGAAGTAAAGGCCTCAATGAACTGTGCCTTAGAACAGATAATATATTGTCCTGATACAGAGAGAAAGTTTAGAAGTACACTCTGTGTATTTCTCTCATCCTGACAATAATTAATCTGTGCAAAAATATAGTTGATTTGATTTACTGCTGTGTACTTAAGCCTTGTTTTAAAATGTGCTTTTGAGTTTAATACTTCTTTCGTCCCTGTACATCCCGCACCTGTATATGATTCATAAGCTATTTGTAGAGGAGAAACAGGATCATTAAAGAGTGGAAGCTTAATGGCCGTTGCTAGCTGAGGAGATGATGAAAAATCTAGGCAGCGAGATGTTAAAGCATTCGCAGCACTAATTGTACCGCTCTCTTCAAATTCTAAAATTTTAACTTTCATTGATTTTGCACCACCCAGCACACATTTCTTAGTGATGTCACTAAGGTCAGGGTCACTTCCAGCATCAAGATTTGAGCAATTTAAAATTGTCAGTGGGGCTATTTGAAAATTACTTTCAAATGAAACTTTTTTTCCAAAGACACTATTTCTTTCACACTCATCTTCACTCATCACAAGGTTAACGGTGACTTCCTCTCCTGATAAATTTTGACCCTCAACCTTTGCACACTTTGTACTTCCCTCCATCGGATTTGATGCCGATGCCCAAGCGATTGCGATGAAGTCCCATTGTCCATTTCCAAGTTCAAATTCACTTACTCCGGCCGTGATATTCTTTCCAAAGTACTGATTTGTAGTTTTATTATTTCCAAAAACCATTAAGCCACCAGCATCATAGTCAGAGTTTAAAAAACTCAAGTTAAACTTGGCACTTGATGATGACTTTGGTCCTGCGCATGAGCTTAGAATCAAAACTAAAAAGACGATAAATAATGGACCAACTAATTTCATGAGATCTCCTGAGACTAGCTGACATATCGGAAAATCTACTTAGAATCTAAGTGTTTTTAATTTAGTGGAGTGTTTTACTTTTTAACTTGATGCGATTGTGTTAGAAAGTTCGATATGAACGATCAATTTATATTTTGTACTACAGTTATTGGTAATGAATCCCTTTTAAAAGAGGAGATTCGTCTCTATTTTCCAGAACTCACCCTAAGTTTTAGTGGAAAGGGTCTTGTTACATTCAAAAACAAGGGGGCTAAGATTGATGAGAGAATACTCGCCGAAAAGTCGCCCGTCTTCGCATTACGCTCAGGAATTCATCTTTTAAAAGCTGATGAAAGCAGTCTGGTTAGTTCGGTTAAGGAGGTCATCGATCTTCTTGATGGTGATAAGTTTTGCATTCACTACTTTAATATTAAAGGTCAGCCATTCTCTTTATTAGGTGAGGAGAGTTTAGTTTCAAACTTTAAACAGTTAAATCATCGTGCCAAGGCGCGTGACTATATCGTTAATGTTATTGAAATGACTCCTGGAAAATTTTGGATTGGTTTGTCATACACGACAAACTCAACAAATCCATATCCAAATGGAAATACTGAGATTCTTCTCCCCCCAACTGCTCCGTCTCGTGCTTACTTACAGATTGCAGAAGCAGACAAAATTTTTAATTTAAATCTTAACTTTAAAGACCTTGTAATTGAATATGGTTGCTCTCCTGGAGGTGTAACTTCTTATCTTCTCGATAAGGGAGCTCGAGTGGTTGGTATTGATCCAGCTTTAATGGATAAAAGTTGTGCGAGCAATCCAAACTTTAAGCATCTTCAAATTCCAGTTCAAGACTTATCACAAGAAAAGCTACCGGATGAGGCGGTTCAGTTAATCACTGTTGATTTAAACTTGAATCCAAAGCAGGCCCTTAAAGAAGTTCTTAGACTTACTAAGAAGCACTCTCACGATATTCGAGCGATTCTCTTTTCGATTAAAATCGTTAATGAGTTTCATTTGCAAAAAATGGGTGAATACAAGAAATTATTTATCGACTTTGGAGCGCGTGAAGTTATCGAAATGCAATTATCGTCGCACAAGAAAGAATACCTTATCTTCGCTCGTTTTTAAATTATACTGCGACGGCATTCCTTCTCTTCAATGCTCCAATAAAGTTTGGAACGACAGTTTGTCGATAAATATGATCATTAGGAAGATTGCGCATGAGATGCTGATGTGCTTTCTTAAGATTGTGAAATGGTATCTCTTGCATCACGTGGTGGAGGGTGTGATATCGAAGTCCAACTGGTGACCAAATTTCTGTGAAAATTCCTTTGTCTACTGTAATGCAGTCTAGAAGATGATCTTCCCAAGAAAGTGGTCCTCTGTTCTTATTATTATAAACATGATTAAATTTTGCTCGATACATATTGAGCAGAGATGCTGTGAAAACCATTCCAAACCACATTGGTATAAGTTTGAATGGAATTAGCTCGACGTAGACCAAGTAGATCACCGATAGTGTTGTTAGACTACACATGAGATCGTTGCGAACCATTTGTCTAATATCGTTTGAACTTTTGATTTGTCTCTTATACTTGAGATCAAATACAAGTGTCGAAAAATGAGTGAAAATATATTCGCGAAACTTTTTTCCAGTAAATACATAGATAATAGGGATTAAGGTAAATCTTAGAATTTGAAAAAATGGTAGAAAGACAGATGCAAATATAGGAGCAATAAGCGTAAGAAAGTTATCTGGTCTTACATACTGATACTCTGGATCTTTCTTTGTCGAAAATGTATTTCTTCCATGATGAAAAGCATGAGTGTCATAGAGATAGGCCGGGTAATTATTCATAAAGCCAAATAATAAATTATATGTTGTTCTTAGGCCTTTAACTTTTCTTTGAAAGTGTGAAACCTCGTGAATCATCAGTGTTCCTTTATAGATGAAAACGAGAGAGATTAAATAACTTACCCACATTAATGGGCCACTTGTAAAAGCTGCCAGGAGAAATCCGCCCCAACCAAGAATTGCACAGTGAATAAGAGTAAAATAGAATCTTAAAGCACTAACTTTCTTATACTCATTAGTAAGATCCCATATTATTTGAACGTCATGATATACTTTCATTAATTTTCCTAGTACTTGATTCCGTTTTCTTCAACTTCTGACCATGCAATCGACTTAATCTGAGTCTGTGTAGTTTCTTTGAAGCCAATTTCATTAATCATCTCCTGATAAATAAGACTTAAAAAATCATGTGTATCATCTAAAGCTGAAATCATCGAAGGGTGAAGCTGACAAGAAATTCCAATTCGTCCATCCCACGTCATAATACAAACGGAGATAGGGCAGTATTTAATTGATGGGGGAAAGACTAGCCATTGATAGTCTTCCTTATTTAAAATATCGACGCCCTCAAACGGTTGTTCACCAAGGTTTGAGCAAAGCCCTAGGTAAGGACTTTTGGCATTCTTTCCTATTTTTCTAAGGCGTTTTTCTCCAATTAATTTTGGTGCATTTGCAATGATTTTTCCACCCCAAATAATACCAGATTTCATTTGCTCACGGATCTGTTGATGAATTTCTTCCGGTTTTTGAAGACCTTGAGCAAAAATACTGAGAGCTGTCGCATGATTGCCAGTCTTAAATTTATCATCATATGAATCACGAATATTTACAGGAATCATCCATACTCGTTTTGATTCTTTTTCAACAAAGACTGTCGATGCCGCTTTGTCGAGGGCCCAGACAACGAGGGAATTTAAATTGATATTTCTTTTTAGGCATAATTCTTTTAGAGTGCTTGTTTGTTCATTGTTAAAATAGAAGAAAGAGATACCAGGAGACGTTCCAGTTATTTCTTTTCTTTCAATTTTATATTGGTAGTTAAAGGGAGCTTGCCTTTTTAAATGTTTGAAGGCCAAAATCATTCGTTTTATTCTGGAAGGTTTATTATGAATTTTTGCGATAGGAAGGTTATTAATCGAGATTTTATTATCAAGTTCAAGAAGTTGTGTGACTGCACTTAATCCATCGGCCTGATCATGTGGTTTAAGAAATATTTCGCGAGCTTGATTGTTAAACTTCTCTTTAACAAAGATAATATCAATGCATTCACCAAATTCTTTCATGATCTTGAATTTGATCCCTGACCAGTCAATTTCTTTCTTTGTTTCCTTCATGGAGGCAACTTAGCAATTTCGAGGATTGCTTGCAAGCGGAGTCAGATAAGATGTAATAAATATAGATACTTATTGGCTTTATCCTATTGTAAATACGAAGGAGGAAATAGAGATTTCCCCCTCTGATTCTTTAGAGATTTGCTTTAACTAGTTCTGTTGCTCTTTTTCCGTCGAATTGACCTTTAGTCTTAAGAGAAAGTTCCTTCATCACGCTTCCCATATTTGGGTTCTCTTGTGAGGATTTGATCTCTTGAATCAATGTGATAACTTGATCTTCTGATAGTTGTTTTGGCAAGAATTCTTCGAGTACTTTTACTTCTTCATGAAGTTCTAATGCTTGCGCTGAACCATCAGGATAAAGCGAAATTGAATCTTTCACTTTCTTTGCATATGAAATAACGATATCCATTTCATCAAGTTGCTTCTTTGCGGTGTCATTTTCAATGAATAGTTTTTTGATGTATCTTAGAACATTCAATCTCGTTTTTGCTTTAGCCTTCATTGCTAAAATAATTTCGCTACTAATTCTATCTTTTAATTCACTCATACCTCATCCTTGTTATTTATTATAAACTAACTCAATACTTGGCTTTTCACCATCAAAAACGACTTTTCCGATTTTTGTCACCTTTCTCTTTCCTGATTCGGTCTTTTCTTGAAAAATGACGTAGTCAAAAGCAGTTGATATTGAGTATCTGATATCTTCTAAAGTCTTTGCTTGATAGTCATTAAGAGCAAAAATTTCAATTCTTTTAAGTGCATCAAAAATATTGTCGGCACCAATTAGGGATAATGAGCTATGTCCTTCGTTTGTTAGATTGATAAAGCCTGTAACTTCTGGACCATGAATATCATCAAGGACAATATAATCTGCTCTAAGCATTCTCACGGCCTCAATTAGTTTCTTTACTCCTTTAGAATTTGGTTTTTCTGCAATAAGTCTCGCGGTCATTTTACGCTCAATGATGAGGTTTCTAATTTTTTCTATTGTAATAACTCGGTTTGGAAGCGGAATCGAGTTAACTAATAAATTTAAAAGTGTCGTCTTACCTGAACCAACTGGACCAGCTACGAGAATGTTTTTATTTTGCTCCAACATCTTTTCTATAATTGCTTTACCTTCCTCATCAATGGCCTCGTGCTTGAGGTATTCCTGCCATCCAAATATTCTCTTTGGTAGCTTATTGAAGTTAAGAATTGGTCCCGTTTTATTTATTGTATTAAGGACGATGTTAACACTTCGATAATCATCAAAATTGAGATTAAGCGTTTCACTATCTTCTGTTATTTTTACTTTAAAATAATTGATCAATCCAAGCGCAAAGTTCTCAAGCTCTTCGTGATTTGAAAATGCGTTATCCAATTCAATAATTTTTCCATTTTCAATATAATAAACCTGATTAAAAGAATCGATAAAGATCTCTGATACACTGTCGCTGTTGAATATATTAAATAGGGGTCCTAATGTTTTTTCAAGTGAAGCTGTCGTCATCGTTATCTCCTTATCTGTGTTTACTCATATTGGGCCAATACTTGAAAAAAAGATACTAGGGCTATTCCTAGGTCGTCGGTAACCATCTGTTTTTTATAGCATTTGCAAGGCATTCTGTTCGGTTTGTACTTTCGGACTTCTTAAATAATCCCGTCAGATGATACTCAACTGTTTTTGGAGAGATTCTCATCGCACTAGCTATTTCTTTATTTGTGAAGCCTCCCGAGATGTAGAAGAGAACTTCCTGTTCCTTCTTTGTTAGTGGGTTTTCACCTCGAGGAGAGGTTTCATTCATCATGGAGACAATCTCATCGAGTCTCGAGCTTAGATCATAGATGGCAACTCGTAAGTTTTGTACGCTCGCATTCTCAATTCTCTTGTAAGAATTGGCATCTCTTTGGAGACTTTCTATCATTTCGATTAAACTATTATCAATGCTCATCGCTTCTATTATAACTAAATAACTAATAAATTGTAGCAGTAAAAATTATCTCCTAACCTAAATTTGATTTGGCGAAAGAGTGCTAACTTGGTAAGTTCCATTAAAAAAGGGAGTAGAAGATGAGAAAATTTTCTTTAGCTATGATTTCACTAATTTCATTAAGTGCTTTTTCATTTGAGTGTCCACAGTATGAAGCTCAAGTTTTTGCAACAGTACTAGAGTCATCATCTACGACAGGAAATAGAGAGTTTAATTGTCAGTATAAAATTGAAATCAATCGTCACGATGCTCACTTTATTTGTCCGCTTGGTACAAATGAAATCGAGAAGAACTTAGTTTTTGATTCGAGATCAAATGGTGAGTGTCTAAGTGATGGAGAGTCTTTTTCTGGTTACCTTGTCAAAGATGGGCTAGGGATAATCTTTATTGATTAATTTACTCAAAAAGGCTTACTGCTTGGTTATATGCTTGATTATTTCCTGCAAGGCCTTTGAGTTTTTATTTTCAACACGATAGATCAGGCAAAGTTCATCTTTAAATACTGGAGCACCTTTTACCTTTTCTAATTTTCCCGGACAAACTTCCTCAGTAACAAGCGTTGGCAATATTGCATAACCACAACCACTTAAACATAATTTTGTCGCAGTCTCAAGACTTGAAGTGTACAGCCTTTTAAAGTCAATATATTCAGTCTTTCTAAGCTTTGACATAATTGTTTGGGATTGCATTAAGTCTGGGTCAGTAATAAGAATTTTATTAACTTTATTCCCTGCTAATTCTTTGCTTTTAAAAAGAGTGACATCATCAGCTTTGAGCTTTTTTATAATGAGATCGGGGTGCTTGATTGGATTGATAACTATTCCAATATCCACATTATAGCTAATAACTTCATCCGTAATAATTCTTGAGAGATCATGTTCGAGCTTGATGTCGAGATGTGGGTTTTCACGCAATAGTTTAGGCAAGATATAGGGAAGAGTGTAGAGTGCAACAGAGGGATGACATCCTATTGTGTACTGTCCCCTTATTTCATCATTATCTTGGTTTATCGATTTTTTTAAATTCTCCCACTGCTCAATTAACTGACGAGACTCTTTTAGAAATAATTTTCCGGCCTTTGTGAGTTGAACTCCACTCTTTGATCTAATAAGTAGCTCATGACCCAATGTCTGTTCAAGCTTCTTGATTGACTGTGTAAGTGTTGGCTGGGTTATCCCAAGTCTCGTTGCGGCCTTTGAGATATTCTCTGTGGATGCAACCTCGAGAAAGTAAATGATTTCATTGTGACTAGCTAACATAAAAAAAACCTATGGTTGGTATCGATTGTTATAATTATAATTTATGTTTGAAATTTTGTAACTTCTTTTTAACAAAAAGAGGAGAGTTTATGAAAAAAATTATTTTTATTACGAGTGTTTTAATCGGTCTTAAATCATTTTCATCTGAAGAGTTTACAAGAGTTATCAAGGATGAAACACATGCAACATATGTTGAACTGGACACGACAACTGTACGCTGTTCTGCAATCGGTTATGGCATGGAGGAGTTGAAAGTCTCTCTTCCTTCGCTTAAATGGAATGCTATTTTAGACCACTCTAATCGTGATGGACTTGGTCCATGTATTACTGCGGGGACAAAGTTTTGTTCAAAAATATTTGATAATGACACAGGAACATGGTCAAGCCTAGGAATTCCTGATGTTTTAATTGATCCGGAAACACCAACTGAGTCGATTAATGTTCGTGTTGTCTTGAATGAAGACTTTAGAATTGAAGACGATATTTGTTTTAGATCATTAAGAGAGAATGTTACGACAGTTATTCGTGGCGTGGATTTTACACATGTTCGTTCTGCAAGAATAGGACAATTACCAGCGAAAGAATGCTTAAGTATTTTTACCAACCGTTAATAAGAAATGGACAGGCTTAAGCCTGTCCTCTTAGCATAAATTCCCAGTAGAGTACTGGCAATAAGTATCGCTTAATTATCCACATCGAATATCTTTCTTTTGCCTGGTTAAATGGAAAGCTTGGAAGGAGAATATTGTCATAACCAAATTCGGCCATGATAACTTTTCCTTCATCGGTAACTAGTGGGCATGAACTGTAGCCATTATATTCTTTTGGATATTCAATCTGACCTGTCGAAATTAGGCTTAAGAGATTTGCCACGACTGCAGGCGCCTGCTTTCTAATCGCTGCACCAGTCTTAGCTGTTGGAAGCCCCGCAACATCACCTAGCGAGAAAATATTCTTATACTTCTTATGTTGAAGAGTATGAATATCAACATCAATCCAACCCTTTTGAGGTCCGTCAGTATGCACGAGATCAGAATTTGTAATAAATTCATGTGGGGACATTGGTGGAGTAATATGAAGTAAGTCATAATCTAAGGTCACTTCATTTAAAACTTCACCATTTCCATTGATGATATTATAGGTCGCTTTCTTATTTTTTAAATCAACTTTTTTAAGATCATGTCCAAACTTTGTTTTAATATTTTTTCTGGCAATAACTTTATTAAGTTCAATAGCAAAGATATCAATGCCAAAAATTGATTGCTTGGCCGATGTAAAAATTGTATCAAATTTATCCTGACCGATATTGTCTTTCATTAAGGTGTGGGCAAGATACATAATCTTTTGAGGAGCACCTCCACACTTAATTGCTGTATTTGGCATCGTAAATATCGCTTTACCACCCTTGAAGTTATTTAGCTCTTTGAAGAAGTGATCAACCGTTTGGTAGTCATATATTGAGCCAGTGCCAGGATGATCCAAGCGCCCTTCTAGTCCTTCAATTAAATCTGGTCTTAGTCTTAATCCTGGAGCGACAATAAGGTATTCATAATTGATTTTACTTTCGTTTGTGAAGACAGTATTTGCGCTGGCATCTATTGATGTCACAGATTCTTTTATCCATGTAACTTCTTCTGGCATAACATCGGCCTCTTCCCGTTCTGTTATTTCCTTATTAATAATTCCTGCGCCAGCAAGGGTCCACATCGGTTGATAGTAGTGCTTCTTTGCGGGTTCGATAACCGCAATATCTAGATTTTCCTCTTTTCTAAGTAGTTGAGCGGCCAGAGTAATTCCGGCAGTTCCTCCTCCGATGATAACTATCTTATGCGATACTTCTAGTAACTGTTTCAAGGTTAGTCTCCTGGATTGAGGTATAGAATTTATTCTTGTTCTTATAAAGAATGAAAAATCCCATTACAACTAAGAATATTGCGAAGGCCTTTTTAAGTTTTGCCTGTGAAACATACTGAATAAGATTACTACCTACGATAATACCGATACTTGCAAAGATGATAAAGACTCCAAGAAATTCCCATGGTACTTCAACAAGATTTAAATAGCCTAGAAATCCTGAGATCGAATTTAGGGCGATAATAAATAACGATGTTCCAACGGCCTCTTTCATTCTTATATTTGCTAAGAGAACGAGCGCTGGAACGATAATAAATCCTCCACCAACGCCAACAATACCTGTCACGACTCCTACAAAAATTGCTTGGGCCGCAATAAGGATATAATTTACTTTCTTGTTTTCATCAATTTCACTTTCTTTTCTTCCCTTGAACATGAAGAAACTTGCGATCAACATAATAATAGCAAAGAGGATTAGCTGAGTGGCGCCAGACATAAAGACAGAAAGCTTTGCTCCTCCAAATGTACCAACCATTGCAAATGGTGCAAAGATCAGGGCGACCTTCAAATTAATATTCCCTTTTCGGTAGTGGCCAATTGATCCAATCAGACTCGTGGCCCCAACAATGGCAAGGCTTAAGGCAATTGATGTTTTTGGGTCCATTTTTACGACATAGACTAAAATTGGAACAGTGAGAATTGATCCTCCTCCTCCGAGAAGTCCGAGGCTAAGACCAATTAGTGTTGCCAGTAAGTATGCTAAAATCATAACTTCTCCTATTTATACTCTTACATGATAAATATTAGCTTATATTGTGCAGTCTTTTATATGATGACGATCAATGTTTTATGAATTATTTTCTTCAAGCTTGTGAGCGAAAGAGTAGAGGTCTTCAAAATTAAGTATTTCGATATTTCTCCCGTTCTTATTGATAAGACCTTGTTCCTCGAGTATTGTCAGTACTCTTGAAACCGTTTCTGTCTTTGCCCCACAGTATTCACCGATCTCTTTTCTTGTCCACTTATACTCAGGGTATTTAGTACGTAAGAAAGCAAGAGTTTGAACTATTCTTGCTGTAACCTTACTTGAGGCGAGGGAGCTGAATTTATTTTCTGCAACTCTAAGCTCTTTTGCTAATATTTGAGCAAGAAAGAGGAGTAGAGAATTGTCTTTCTTTATAATCTTAGAAAAAATTTCCTTCGGGATAAATACAACTTCACAGGCCACAAGTGCTGTGGCATTGGCATGGTAAGCTTCACCGGCCATTAATGAGCGATGGCCAAAGAAGTATTTTGGGCTAAAAACTCTTAAGAGGGTCTCATTTCCAGAGACTGATAATCTTGTAAGGCCTATATAGCCTTTTTTGATAAAGTATAGTCCTAAAGGTAAATCACCTTCATTGTAGATGATATCGCTTTTTTTAAATTTAAAAGAAGTGATTTCTTGATACTCTTCAGTGTTTAAATACTTTAAAAGATCAAAACTCTTATCAATTTGACTAAACATTTCTCTATCTTATGAGTAAAATAGATAAAAAGAAAGGGGTTTAATTTGACGATGGTCATAGTTTTTATTCTTATTCTTTGTTAAATTAAATTAGAACTAAGAAAAGGGAATATTATGAAAGTTGAATCATTCTTTGATAAAAATACATTCACAGTCACATATGTAGTCTATGATGAGCAGACTAGAGATGCTGTCGTTATTGATTCTGTTTTAGACTTTGACTCACACTCTGGTGCTATTACAAATGAATCATATCTTAAAGTCAAAAACTTTTTGATTGAGAGCAAACTTACGCTTAAAAATATTCTCGAAACCCATGCACACGCTGACCACTTAACAGCAGCTCCTTTATTCAAGAAAGATTTTCCTAACGCCGGTCTTGTCATAGGAAAGGCCATCACACTAGTTCAAGAAACTTTTGGCCCGGTATTTAATCTCGTAGATCTTGATATCGATGGTTCACAATTCGATGTCTTGTTAGAAGACGGCTCTGTATTAAATGCTGGAAGTATTAAAATTGAGGCCATTTCAACTCCTGGTCACACGCCTGCGTGTATGACTTATAAAATTGATAATATGATTTTTACTGGTGATGCTATCTTCATGCCAGATATGGGAACAGGAAGATGTGACTTTCCAAAGGGAAGTGCAGTTGATCTTTATAACTCAATTCAAAAACTCTACAAGTTAAATGATGATACAATTGTGTATGTTGGCCATGATTATGCACCAAATGGCAGAGAGTATAGTTGGAAGACAACGATTAAAGAATTGAAAGAAAAAAATATTCAACTCAAGTCATCAACATCAAAAGAGGAGTTTGTTGAGTTTAGAACTAAGAGAGATGCGACTCTCGCGGCACCCAAACTTCTACTTCCAAGTATTCAGGTGAATATCGATGCCGGTCATCTGCCAAAGAGTGAAAGTAATGATAAAATCTATATGAAAATACCTCTAAATATTAAGTTCTAAATAGAGTTGTCAAAGCTATGGGTGCTGATAAGAAATTTTAAAATATCAGTACTTGTAACAATGCCAGTTAATTTGTAGCTCGTATTAACAATAGGAATACTGCTTATATTTTCATGAAACATAAGTCTGGAAATATCCTGAATCGTCGAGTGCTCACTTGCAAAGAAAACCTTCTCAATCATGATTTTAGATATCTCAATATCATTTGCCCCAAGATTTCTTGCCTTTAAGTAATCACGATCTGAAACTATTCCAACGATTTCATTATTGTCATCCTCAACAAGAATATGCCTGTAAGAATAGTTTTCAAAAAAATTTGTTAATTCACTAATATGAGCATCTGATTTTATTTTGAAGACTTTCTTCGTCATAATATCACTTGCTCTTATTTGAATTATCGAGTTTTTAGTGTTTCGTGTGTTTTTAACGTAATTATTGATCAAGGTTTGAGCGGGATGAAGATCTTTACTCGTAACTTGATTTGGATGTTTTTCTTCAAAGTCTGAAATATCTTTCGAAGCTTTTAAAGAGCGAATATCTTGTGTTTTTTGAATTAAGGGATGTTTAATCTCAATTTGATGAGGAGAAAACTGTCCCTTAAATGAAACAAGAAGTGACATTAACAACCAGTGAATTTTACTTCAAGTTCGATATTAACATCATTCCACGTTTTTCCTTCATGGAGCGCCTTACAAGCATTGTTTATACTCGTTAGGTTCTTATTCATTTTGAAGTCGAAAAGATCAATCGTTCCCATTGCATTTAACTTGTTGCCGTCAAATGTGTATGAAAGTGGAACAGTTCTTTTTTGTCCGTTGATATTCATTTCTGTAGTAATAACTTTTGAGCTTACAGATTTTACAACTCCATCAATCTTAGTATCCATGAAGAAAAATTTAACAAGTTTTTCATCTCTTCCTGGATTCGCTGTATTTACTGAAGATGTATCAATGCTAAATTTAGAGCCTTTTAAAAGCTCCTCAAAGCTTGTCTTATTTTTAGTAGGAGTAATTTCAACTTTGTTAAAAGAACCTTTAACTCCGACTTTTGCAGGAGTCTTAAATGCCGTCCAGTGAATCTGTGCTGCATTTGAATTAAAATTTAAGCATTGTGCCGAGGCCGTGAAAGTGGTAAGTAGTGCAATAAAAAACATATGAGCTCCAATAATTATGAATGAATACTATCCTCAAGAATTTTACATAGAACTAACAGGTAATGACAACCTTCTTGGTCGCATCACGGTCATTAAACAACAAAGTTCATTTTCAATTGAAATTGACATCGTCCTGAAGGAATCTCGTAAAATCTATAAGCATATCGGTAGTCATTTTAAACTCGAAGATAGGCAAGAGGCGATCGACTTTGGAATGATGAAGCTTGGCCAGTTCTTGGATAGTGTCAGAAAATAAACCATAATGCGCCCGGTGTCAGTCATAGTTTTGACGAGTGCTATATCTTTAGCCATAGTGAAATCAATAGCTTGTCTTGTTTCTAGACGTGCCAAAGTTGGCATGGGTCTTGCTTATATAAATATGTGTGTGTGTTGGAGATAGAAAAAAGGATTTTTTCGACTCCGTCAAAATGTCTCTCAAAAAAAGCCCGCTAATTTTTAGCGGGTTTTTTTTTATTTAAACTAGGTTTCAAAATTTTAGTTGTTTATGTGGTTGTTAGACTCTGAATAAAATGAAGCCTAGTTTGAATAAAAGAAGGGATGAATAAGAGAGCATATACTTCTTGCTCCACTCATTCCAAGGTCGTCAAATAATGGGTTGTATTCATAAAGACCAACGTAGCAATCTTCAAAATCTTTTTTATATGTTCTAAGTAACTCTCTAATGAATTCAGTTTTTATGCCGTCGTGATTGACTGCGCTTACGGCCTTCATTTCACTACCATCAATAGCATCAATATCAATACTGATGACGACTCTAAGATTAGGCTCTCTCTTTAGCGGTCCAAGCAAGTCGTTTATAAATTTTTTATTATCAGTCATATTTGAAGTTTTTTCTTTGAGCTGTGACATTGTCACAACTTCCATATTTACATCCTGATAATTTGAAGGAGCATTTGCAAAATCGTGAATACCTACTTGGATGAGTTGAAGTTTTTTTCCAAGTTCATTCGCTAGTTGTCTAAATGGGGTCCCTGAATGTGCGACCTTATCCTGACGGGTGTCGAGATGAGCGTCAAGGTTGATAACGACAACTTTATTATTCGCAGATATTGCTTTAATAAATGGATAGATTCCATCATGTCCAGAAGCTAAGTGAATAAAGAATCCATTTGTATTATCTGTAATCTTTTTAATGCTATTGATTTGCTCAGCTTGAAAATGGTCAAAGTTTGTAATCTCTTTATCTACGGTTTCGAGGTGAAAAATATTTCGATCAATCGAAGTCTTTGCCATTTTAGAAAGCACAGATAAAATAGCTCTTGGGCCATATAGACTACCATTTCTGCCGCCATTTCGAATGACTCCAAGATCGTT
>Ga0100393_10002603_pt1 | contig 17414 bp, 17 predicted proteins | sample CryGeymeta201517_FD_81546 | JGI IMG/M metagenome (GOLD analysis project Ga0100393, IMG submission 81546) | Groundwater microbial communities from Crystal Geyser aquifers in Utah, USA - Crystal Geyser metaG 2015-17 | ecosystem: Environmental > Aquatic > Deep subsurface > Groundwater | place... | reverse complement strand
TGCTTGTAATCAACATTTGTCTTAAGGGATTACAATCAGGATCTTCCTGCACAACACTTACTGAATATCCAACATCTGAGGTTGGATTACCGTTATAATCTGGTAAGATATTACACCAATCCACATTAGAATCGATACTATTTCTAATTTCATATAAAGCTTTTTCCATACCAGCTTCTGCAGCAAGATAAGCGCGCGCTGATTCGTCCATATTAGAAGTTATCCTAAACTCTTTTATAACCAAAACAAACATGGTAGATGTTATAACCAATACAATAGCCGAAACCATTAAAGCCCAGATTAAAGCAATCCCTTTCTGAGAATTACCAATTACCAATGACCAATGACCAAGATAATTCCTAAATCCCAATGACCAATGACCATTTTTTTTCTTTATTTCATTTGAGTTCATTATTCTCCTTGGTCTTCCTAATAATTGCAACAAAGATTAAACTTAATTCCTTAACTTCTTTTTGTAAGATTTTCAGATCATTATTAGGATTTGATAAAGTAACACTTAAAATATCAAACCAGTAATCGGTTTCTTTCGACTCTTTTTTACAGATACTTATTTTATGAATAAAGTCTTTTCTAGATTGAGCTTCATCTGCTTCACAATAGTTGGCACCAATTGAAGTCCCCGATCTAACTAACTGAGATATTATTGGTATAGTAATTATATTCCTAGATAAATCTTTAGCAAATTTGATTAGTCTAATGCTAAAATCTCTAGTTCTTTGGCTTAAATCAAAAACTCTATTTTTATTTATTTGCTCATTGGCCATTGGGATTTGATCATTTTATTAATAATATTGTCCTTTTAATGCGGCGGCTGTAGTCATCTGGATTCTGCTCTGACCACTAGCACCTCTTTCTAAAAGAGTATCCTGATAATTTTCAATATCAGCCGCTATAGTAATATTTAAAATAACTGGCACGCCTGGGCTGTAAGTAATATCAAATGTTCTTATGTTAACATCTTTAGAAGTTAATGGTTGATTAACGATACCCCCTGGATTCATGCTCATCTCAATAACATTGATAAAAACTGACGGATTATTTGGATGTTGCCTAGCACGTCTTGCAAAACTTATATTGTAATCGACTGCTGATTCATCTTTAACGGTTAGATTTAAAGTATCTTTAACTAAATCGCCGTTAGTATCAGTCCATGTAGCCTTTCTAGCCTGTCTTACATATCGAGAAATGGTTTCCATGGCAACACGTACGTTTTGCTGACCCGAACGAGCTGAATTACTCCCCCAATAAACCCTAGTAACATTGATTAAGAATTGACCTACAAGAATGATTGTTAACGATAAAATTGTAACGGCAATTAATAATTCTATAAGAGTAAATCCCTCAGATTTATTTTTTTGCAGAATGGAATTTTTTAAATTTAATATTTCCATTTATACATCTCTGTTGAAGCTACGTAATCCTGTTGAAAGGAATTTTTTATTTGCCATCTCATTGTAATTACCACCCTTTGGGCGATTTGACCAGGGATATTGCTTACTTGAATAGATCTTCTCATGTTAGTTCCTAGTTGTTCACTTGATCCTGCAGTAAATACATCAACCCATGCAGCAGAAGCATTCATTGTCCAATTATCACCCACTTTAGACACGCTATAATTACCGTTCATAGAGAAAAATGTGCAGTAATTATTATCCCTATAATTTTTAACAGCATCCATAGCCTCTTGAGCGTATTGCACAGCAAGAGACCTAGCCTCTATTGAAGAGCCCTGATTAGAAATTCTAACCAGAATCATCATTGTGCCACTTAGGGTAACAGCTAATATACCTACCGCTATCACAATCTCTAAAAGTGTGAGCCCTGCTTTATTTAAGATTTTTTTCTTTAAATTAGCCATGCTAAAAAATAGTTAACTCGCCTGTTTTATTATTTATTTCAATTCTATAATTTTGTGAACCATTTGTCAGATTTATATTTACATCACTATTTAGAGCGCCTAAGGGGGCACAACTTCCATTAATAGAATTAGTAAATGAAGGGTTTACGTTTGTTACATAAAATCTTCCAAAAGGAGTAGTGTAAATCAAATATATTGGTGAAAACGGAGACACGCTTGAAACTACAGCTGTTCCGCCAAGAGATATTCTTCTGTCAAGTTTACTAGCTAAAGAATTACAAGAACCGCTATAGTAATAAATCTCTGGTGCCTGATTACTAGCAACTCTAACAACGGCTGCTTTCGGTATACTACCGCCTATAGTTTGAACAGCCAATGCATTAGATTGCACAAGCCTTATATCTGCAACCATTGTCCTAACGGACTGTTCCAGGGCACGACCCTTTTTTTGTGAATTATATATAAGAAAACCAGCCGCTAATAACAATACAACTGAAATAGACATAACAATTAGAAGTTCAAGGGTTGTAAAACCTTTATTTAAATTCTTAAATTCTAATGACCAATGACTGATGACTAAGTTATTGCTTGATAATTGAGATTTGGTTATTTTCTTATTCTTTTGGTTATTGGTCATTGAGATTTGATCATTCTTTTTATTTATTATACCATTTTATTTAAACAAGTCACAAAAAGCCTGGAAAAATTTCCAGGCTTTTTAGAACTTACGATATATCTTTTATCTATTCGAGAAATCTTCTCCGGCTACTTGTCCGGTTCCAGCACCTGCAGGACATGCGGTTGGGTTTGTTCTACTAGTTCCTTCACTTGATAAATATAATCCATATTTACTAGCATCATTAACATTACCCTCATCGCTGCCGGCAATTATAGTTCCAAAAGAACCTCTACTATTTACTTGTCCTCTTGCGTAGCAGTATCTAAAAGCTCCGTCCGCAGCTGTAGTAATCTGCTCTAGTGGATTTGCAGTCGAGTTTGGATCTCTAACACTATCCTCTAATAATGTTCTAAATCTAGTTCTCTCGTCACTTGATGCTGAAGTTGCAACATTTCCAAGAAATCCTACCCGACCAATAGTTGATATTGGAACATAAGTACCCGCTGCTACACCCTGCATGCCAGGATACATTTTGTTTTGAGCAAAATATTCTTCTAGAGCAGCTTTTATAGCATTTGTATTATTCCTTCTAGCAGTATCCCTTGATGCGCGTCTTGCAATATTGATAGCGGCAACAATTAAAGTAACCAATACGGCGATAATTGCCATTACAACTAGAAGCTCGATTAAGGTAAAACCTTTATGGGCTTTTTTAGTTGCTAACTTTTCTTTCATTTTTTCTCCTTTTAGTATAAATTTTTACTTTTGTATTAAATATATAAATTATGGTTTATTTTTATAATCTATTAATAAATTATAAGTATTTGTATTTGTATGTCAACCGTCAAGCAGCTTTACATTCTAGGAGCATCAAAGATTGTCTTTGATAAGCTATAGATAGGCGACATAACAGCGATCACTATAAAGGCAACGATAAAACCTAAAAAAACAACAATCAAAGGCTCTATTAATGTTGCTAACCCTTTTGTCAAATTGTCTACTTCATCTTCATAGTAATTAGCTAAACTATCTAACATACCATCTATATCACCTGTTTGCTCCCCAACTTTAATCATTTGACTAACTATAGCTGGAAACAAAGACGAATCAGCAAGAGGTGTCGATAAAGCAGTACCACTCTTTACTTTTTCAGTAGCATCTAACAATGCTTGCTTATATACCACATTACCAACAGAATCGGATGTTATCCTTAAAGAATCCAAAACAGGAACACCTGCCCCGATCAATGTGCCTAAAGTTCTAGTAAACCTTGCAAGATATATCTTAACAATAAGCACGTTAAATATAGGTGCTTTTATTTTGAAAAAATCCCAATATTTTCTGCCAATTTCTGTATTTATAAAAGACTTAAAGCCGGCGGCTGTAACTACAATAATTAAAATAATAGCCCACCAATAACTTTTAGAAAAATTACTTAGATTGATTAAAAACTGAGTTACTGCCGGAATATTTCCTTTAAAATCCTGATATAGCTCAGTTAATTTCGGCACAACATATAAAAGCATTAAGGCTATAACTCCGACAACAGCTATCAAAACAAAGGCAGGATAAATCATAGCGCCTCGAAGTTTGGAAATTAATTCAGCTTCTTTTTCGAGCTGGTTAGCTAATCTTTTTAAAACTTTATCGAGCGTTCCGGATCTCTCCCCTGCATTAATTAGACTAATATCAAGGGGAGAAAAAGCCCTTGGGTGACTTGAAAAAGCCTGAGCTAATGAAGTTCCGCCTTCTACATCACGAAGAACATCATTAAAAACATTTTTTAGTTTTTGATTACCGGACTCTTTAGACATGGTAAGTAAAGATTGGGTTAAAGATAGTCCGGCATTTATAAGAGCCGAAAGCTGTCTCATGGCTACGGCTTTCTTTTTCTTTGAGATACCGTCTAAAAAAGATAAAAAAGGGATTTTTTCTAAAGGATTTTCTGTTCTTGCGGTAATATTCTTTATCTCAATCGGAAAAAGCTTTTTTGTAATAAGTACACGTGCGGCCGAATTCTCGCTAGTCGACTCTATTTCACCTATTAGAGTTTCTCCAGTATTATTTTTTGCTTTGTAGGTAAATTTTTGCATATTATTTCATTAAATATCTTTCTAATTGATGGAGATCTAACGCATAATTTCTTGCCTCGTCCATGGATATTTTTCCTGACCTGACTAACCTAGCTAAATCAGAATCAATGGTTTGCATACCCTGATCAGCTCCTGTTTGTATCACTGCTTCCAACTGATGAGTTTTAGCTTCCCTGATAATATTTCTGGCTGCAGAATTAATCATCAAAATTTCACTTGCCACAACCCTACCTCCGCCAATCGCCGGAATTAATCTTTGTGATACTATCCCCACTAATATACCAGCCAGCTGAGTTCTGATTTGCTGCTGTTGGTGAGCCGGGAAAACATCAATTATTCTATCAACTGTCTGTGTAGCATTATTAGTATGTAATGTTGCAAATACTAAATGACCGGTTTCTGCGATAGTAATCGCGGTTGAAATGGTTTCAAGATCCCTCATCTCTCCAACCAACACAACATCCGGGTCTTCTCTAAGTATGGCCCTTAAGGCAGAGGCGAACGAACGGGTATCATAATGCAATTCTCTCTGAGCAATAATAGCTTTTTTATTAACATGGTTATATTCAATAGGATCTTCAACGGTTATTATGTGACCGCCTTTTTCCTCGTTAATTTTATCAACCATTGCCGCAAGAGTTGTAGACTTTCCATGACCCGTGGGACCCGTAACAAGCACAAAACCCTGAGAATATTCTGTAAATCTATTACAAATTTTAGGTACCCCTAATTCGTCAATTGTTCTAATTTTTACAGGTATAAGCCTTAAAGCTAAGCTTAAACAGCCCTTTTGATGATAAGCATTAGCCCTAAACCTTGCTATATCACCGTGACTGAAGGAAAAATCTATTTCTTTATCTCTAATAAGAATTTCCTTCTGGATATCATTAAGAATGGAAAAAGTAAGATCCTTGATCTCGGTTGGCGAAAGCTTGGAATACTGATTTAGCGACCTTAAATAACCGTCTACTCTTATAGTCGGGGGTAAATTAACAGAAAGATGCAAATCTGAGGCATTTTGATTAAGTACTTCTTCAATTAGTTCTTCAATTTTCATTTTTGTTCTTCTTAAAATTTTATCAATATTATATTTATATATTATTTTTAGCGTTATCTTGCTACTCTGGCAACTTCCTGTAATGTTGTAATACCTGCCAACGCCTTAAGGTAACCATCTTGTTTCATAATTATCATGCCTTCTGAAACTGCCGCATCTTCAATATCGTCACTAGTTGCATTAGTTAAAAGTAATTTGCCCATTTTTTCTGAAACATGAAATACTTCGAAAATTCCAATTCTTCCAGTATAGCCCGTGTTACGACATTCTTCACACCCTTTACCTCTATAAAGAGTGTAAGGCGTTACATCAACAAATGGTAAACCTTTATATCCTAAATCTTCAAAAGCTTTATCTGCGTGAGAGTCTCCTTTTTTAGGAAGCAAGCTCCCTACAGTACTCTTTACAGCGTCTATTTCTGTTTGTGTAGCCTTATATTCTTCTTTACACTTTGAACAGATTACCCTAACTAACCTTTGACCCACAACGGTATTTACCGTAGAAGCAATAAGAAATGGTTCAATTTCCATATCAAGAAGACGAGGAAGAACGCCTGAGGCTGTATTGGTGTGCAATGTTGATAAAACAACATGACCCGTTAATGCAGATTGAACAGCAAGATCTGCTGTTTCTTTATCTCGAATTTCTCCAACCATAATAACATCAGGGTCTTGTCTTAAAACTGATCTTAATCCAGACGCAAAAGTAAGTCCTACTTTTGGATTAACTTGTATCTGATTAATACCATCGATGTTATATTCAACGGGGTCTTCAAGGGTAACTATATTCACAGCCGCAGAATTAATTTTACTTAAAACAGCATAAAGAGTTGTTGATTTTCCTGAACCGGTAGGACCGGTAGAAAGAATCATACCCCAAGGTTTTCGCGAGCCTTCATCTACAAGCTTAAAAGCAATACCTGCCAATCCTAATTTTTCCAAAGTAATAAGCTTGCCTGACTTATCGAGTAGACGGATAACAACCTTTTCACCAAAAACTATTGGAGAAATAGAAACCCTCAAATCAATCTCACGATTTTCAAGATCAATTTGAAATCTACCGTCTTGAGGGACTCGATGTTCATCTATTTTAAGATTTGAAAGAATTTTAATTCTTGAAATTAAGGCCGGATGAATATGCTTGGACAGCGTCATTACATCCAGTAATATTCCGTCAACCCTATAACGAACTTTTATCACTTTATCGCGAGGCTCAATATGAATATCAGAAGCTCTAGACTTGACAGCAAATTCGAGAATAGTATTTACTGCCCTTGTAATTGGAGCATCCTGAACAATCTTTTCTACATCTTGCTGATCTGATTTCTCTTCTTGTTTAATATCTTCCGCTTCCTTAGAACCATCATCAATACCTTTTAAAACCTCTACTAATTCAGATTGGTAATTCTGATATTGTGATATTACAAATTGAATACTTTTCTTTGATCCAATATGAGAAATTACCATAAGAGAAGTTTTTTTCTCAATAAAATCAATCGTCTGAACATCATAAGGATCTAACATTGCAACCTTAAGCTGGCCAGTAACTATATCAAAAGGAACTACTGAGTGTCTTTCACAGTATTCTTTACTTAGAACTCTTAATACTTTAACGTCAATTCTTTTACTGCTTAGGTTTACGTAAGGAATGCCAGATGACAATGCCTTAATCTTTATAATATCTTCCTCTGAAGCTAAACCTTTAGCAAGAACCTCTTCATCTATGGTTTTTCCTGTCTTTGCGCTTTCCGCTTTAATATTTTCCAGCTGTGGAGGTGTTAAAATTTTAAGCTCTACTAGAAAATTTTCAAATCTTTTTTGGTCTTTAATAAACATAATTATTGTTGTGTTTCCGTGGAAACTTCTTCTTTAAAAGGATTAGGCTTCACAAGATCAGTTGGCGTTGGAACCACATAGTCTTTATAGCCTTTCAATTTATTTAGTGTTTGCACTCTTGGATCGTCTGGATTATTATCAAACACACTTACATCAAATGGAGCAGGTATAGTTTCTGTCTGATCTTCACTAGCTTGTGTTTTACTTTTACCGATCCCAAGTGATTGGATTAAAAAGTAAGCACAGCCAATCAATATAGCGATGGAAATTATTATAACGGCTACCTGAGTATTTTTGTTTTTATTCATTGCTGATCTCCATTGTCCGAAGAACGATAAAACGTTTTCACATCCATTTGAGATCCTATAATTTCTTTGCCTTCTTCAGCCAATTTAATATCTAACCTATCAACTCTTAATAATCTTAAAGCGCTTTTATAGTTTTTAAGAAAATTTTTCAAAGAATCATAGGTTATGCTTTTGGTCTCTAAAGAATATGACATTTCGCTGACACCTGTAATAGTATTTTCAGCATTAGCAGAATCAGAGCCCCCTCCAAAACTTGCATTAAAAAAACCATTATCAACTTTTAAACCTTCAAATTGCATAAATAGCTTTGATTTATCCTTAAATGTGGGCAAAGCAGCGGAAATTTTCTTATTAATATCATTTATTTCATTTTCTTTGGAACTTAGTTTCTCAAGTTTGCCTAATTTATCTTCGAGATAGCTTAATTTAGATTCCTTGTTTTTTACAACACCTTGTTTGATTTTATTATTTTCCCATAATGGTTTTATGATAAAAAGTAAAACAGCGATTGTTATTACAAGCGAAAGTCCAAATATTATATAAGCATATGAGGAATATTTTTCTATTTTTGATTCTTCGACCATAATACCTCTGAAATTTTTGCTTTTATTTCTAATGAATAATAAGTAACTTGTTCCATCTTCCCTTCTCCAACATCAATACTTTTATTTTCCTTAGCATAGTCAGAAATGTCTATATTATTAAATAATTTAACTTTGTTTGGGTCATCCTCATCCGAGCTAGTAGCAGTATTACTCACATCATTAGTAGCCGTTACAGATTGATCTTGGTTATTGCTAGAATCAGTAATTGATATTTCATAATTACGCAAAGACTCAATAAATTCTGCGACTTTACCGATAGATCGTGTTTTAACGTTAAATGTTATATCTTCCCTAGTAATTGCTAAACTTGTTAAAAAAGATTCTTTCGGCATAAATGTTTCTATCTCAGCTAAAATATCTTCCCAATTTATACGGCTATCTAAAATTTGCTTAATATTATCTAAGCCGGTAACCACATTATTTACTTTTGTCTCTATCTTGGAATACTGTCCGATACCATCATTTTTTTCTTTAATCTTATTGCTGAGCGAACTAATTCGTGATTTCAAATACAAATTTGTTCCAAAAACAATAAAAAATATCCCTCCTAAAACAGCCAGAATTATAAAAGATACGGAGATTAAAGAAATGCTTATCTTTTTTCTCTGTTTCTCTTGTTCTTTTTTTAGGGGGAGTAAATTAATTTTCATAACTTACCTTTTTGCTAAACCTACGACCGTTGAATATTCTGTAAATGTATCCATAATACTTTGCTGGATTGATGCAGGATAAGAAATATCTGCCCAAGGTGCACCTATCTGAATATCTGTTTCTAAAATCTCCGAAAGATATGCAGTTAATCCTATAAGACGGGCGCTACCACCGGAAAGAATAATCTTTTCAACACTGTCATTAAATTGCTCCTGATAATACTTCATTGACCTTTTTATTTCATCAACAATTCCATTTAAAAGAGGCTGTAGATTTTTTAATATTTCGCCTTCTAGCTTTTCTTTAGCTAAACCAAATTTTCTTTTAAACTGTTCAGCTTGATTTAAATCCAAACCTAAATTCTGAGACATTGCTCTAGTAAAAGCGTAACCTGCAACAGGTAAACTTCTGGAGTGGAAAATGATTTCGTCCTGCACAATAGCAATTTCAGTAGTCATAGCGCCTATATCAACAACCATTGCTTTTAAACCCTGTGTTTGACCTAAGGAACGACTTAAAGCAACCGAGGATGACTCAATAAAAAGCACTGAAAGATCAGCACCTTCTAATATTTTCATTAAACGGTTAATTTTGTCATTAGGTGCAGCAAATATCATCACTGTCATTTCTCTTGAATCACCAGTGGCAGGATTAATCATTTGCCAATCATATCTAATTTCATCAATCTTTAAAGGAATATTTTGCTCTACCTGCCATTTTACAGCTTTTCCTATATCAGAAGAGGACATTTGAGGTATTTTAACAATTGCCGTAAATGTATCAGAACCAGGTAAAGCTGCGACAACATTTTTAGTGCTAACCTTATAATCCTTAACTAGTTTTTTAATTATCTCGGATAATTGCTTCATATCGGTAGGACTATCACTTTGAGACAAACCGATAGGTATATTTACTCCACCATAGCTTACTAGATTATAACGTCCAGCCGAATGTTTAAGCTGAACTAATCTAACCGATGAAGCACCGATATCTATTCCAAAGAAATCTTTTGATCCACCTAGGATTCCCAATTTTTTTCTCCATTATCTTAATTTAAGAATAACATAAATATAATAAGGGTTAAACAATTAAAGAAGTTTAATTTGGCGTACCTTCCCACCAATTCATATCACTGTCTCTTCTCGGAAATATATCAGTGATACCTGAGCCTCCGCACGGATACTCAAACTCTGTTGGGGTAGTTTGTAAGCCGTGACCATCATAGTTATGTTTCCTAACAATATGCCAGAATTTAATAACAAAGTGCCTAGTTTTAGGTAAGTAATTAAAAGTGTGATTATAGATCGTAGGAGGGACACTATTACCTTGAGCGATTATTATCTCTGCTCCGATTGGATTATTACTCTGATCATACTCCTGATAAGTTAACCTATAATTTTCGTGCTGCCAGTAATAGTATCTACTTGTATAATTTGTACAATTACCATATTGATCCCAGGCAACGCAGTCTTGATGATCTACCGCATCTGGGGGTAACGCAGAATAAGTAACTCTAATATCTGTCTTCAAAGGCGCTATTCCCTTTTTTGGAGTTAACGCTATGCTACAACTTCCGCCGCTTGATGGGGGAACAACAACACTGTCTGAAACTGTAAACCCCCATGCCTGCTGCCAATTTACTGAAGGATTACCATCAACCATTTTCCCAAAAGTGTAATTAGGGCTTGTATCCCATGAACCACGTTCATCCATACCCTTTGCTGACCACTTATAGCTGCCATTTTCATTAAGATCAGACTGGTTAAGAGTAATGGTAAAATTATAATTTCCTGCGCCATCAACTGCCACTAAACCGCTATCATAAGGACCTAGATATTCAGGGACTTCGGTATTAGGATCATAAGGTTTTCTAATTTTTATATAAAGCCTAACCCTATCATTATCAATATCCCTTATTCTGGCTTGAAGAGCTACGGTAATTGTACCATCTAAATTACGGGTAAAATTCGCACCATTAGGACTTATTAAAGACACGTTAGGGGCATTATTGGGCGTAATTCTTCCTGGTAAATTTGGAATTCTCTGCCAATATACCTTCATCGTATCAGTATCACCATTTGGCCTGGCATCAAACTTAAATACACCGTTGCCGTTAACAGAGTAAGACGATCCGTACATTTTGACACTCTGCCAATAACCGGGTTCTTGTAAACCATTGTTAAAAAATTGGACGACATAGTAATCAGCATCACCCGGAACGTCACTGCAATGACAGCTAAAGCCTCTTCTGGTGTTAGCTCCACAGTCATTATATCCGAATGTTACCCATCCATTAGCACCAGCTGTTCCATTAGCCTGATTAGTCATACCTAGACTATTGGCATTAGGTGTGCCGTTATTTGGCGTTATGTAAACACCTCTATCCCTACATCGTGAACCAAAAAGATTCATTTTTATAGAATCAGGATTAAAATTAACACGGGCCGAAGCACCGCTAAAAGCTATAGGAGCTCCTCCTAGAGCTGGTCTGCTAAAAAATTGCACTTCCAAAGCCGTAGGATAAGCACCTCCGGCAGGGGTTAAACCTCCACCACAACTCCCATTCTCTGCTGCTAAAGCCTTGGGAATTAAACTTGCTAAACCTGTATTTTTATTAGTTGATTTTAAATCATTTTTTGCAACAGGTTTTATATTAGTTGGATAACTAACATTATATTCAGCTTTTTTCTTTGTAAACCATTCTTCCATTGATAAATACCTGGACGAAAAATCATAATTTCCTGTGACTTTAAGCATGGCATATAAAGTTTCTTTGTTATTATATTTTACGATAAACGGCTCACTAACTTGATTTTTCTTAAGCGAAAAAGCTTTATCAACAAAGCCCTCATCTTTAAACAAACCGTTTCTATTTTCAGAAAAACTTTTATTAAAACTGTGGCTTAAAAGAGTAACATTAGGTGAAAAAGATTTTTTACCGATAGTGGTATCATTATTAGTTTTTTCCATTGCGGCTTCAAAACTGATTTTACCAGATTTTAAGTCTGAGTTTATACCATTAATCAATGATTCAGCGTACTTCTTATTATCTTTTCCTTCCTGATCAAATCTTGCAACAATTACCTTACCCTCCCTAAAAGAAACAACCTTGCCTTCAACCTTAGTCCGTAAAATTTGAAGCTTAGCGTTCTTACTTACTATTGTTTTTTGCTGACTACTCAAAGAATCATAATCTGGTATATTTTTAGCTTCTTTTTGGATTTCCTCATCGGTTATACTTATACCTAATTTCCCTGACTCTAAATCAATAATGTAATCTTCCACTAAAACCCTTAAGGCTTCTTTTTTAACCTGCTCATCAAATTTACCTGGATTTTCCGGAGTGCCTTTGGTATCTATCTCATATAATTTTTGATTTAAATCCTTTTGGATAATTTTCTTATCACTAACGGTTGCAATAACCTTGTTAGGATTTTCCTTACTAAAATAAACTCCGTAAATAATTAAACCCCATGCCGAAACTAAAAGAACCGCAAAAATAGCAAGAAATGATTTGCTATGGATAACCCTAAATAATTTTTCTTTTAATTCTCCGCCGTTTGCTTGTTTCATTTTATCCCCGCAAATTAATGTTGATTGTATCTTTAAGTTCTTATATTGAGCTTTATAAAGCCTTGAATATCTTATATGAAATATAACAAAGAAATACTGATTTCGTTATCAAAACCATCTTTAAAACTTATTTAATTATACCTTAATTTAATATGATCGTCAATCAAGCTTTAGCTACTTTAACAAATATTTTTATATCCCTGATATAATTGCTTTAAATAAATAATTAATAACTCATTTATGCTTAAAAAAATCTTGAATTTCTTAAACTCCAATAAAATAATAATAGGAATTATTGTAGGATTTTCGATATTATATTCTTTAATATCTTTGTTGTCCCATTATAATCTTCATACCAATGCCTGGGACTTGGGAATATTCAATAAGACATTGTACCAATATGCCCACTTAGAGCTAGGACCTAATAATATTAGAGAATTACCCAATCTGCTTGGCGACCATTTTGAATTTTTAATGGTATTATTGGCTCCTCTATACTATATTTTTGGTTCATATACACTTCTAATTGTTCAAATTGCCGCCATTATAATTGGAGCGCTAGGAATTTATAGACTTATTCAATACAAAACAAAAAGTAATGTTTTAAGTATTCTGGCCTTAATATTTATTTTATCTTTTTTTGGAACTATACAAGCCATTGCATTTGATTACCACAACGATGCTTTAGGTTTTGCAGTATTATCTTGGATGCTTTTATCAATCGAAAGAAAAAAAATAAATAAATATTATTTATTTCTGCTACTCTTTCTTCTAACAAAAGAAACCATGGCGATTGTCGCAATATTTGTCGGATTAAGCATGCTTATTTTTGATAAAAAAGATGGAAAACATGGGCTGCTAACTATTTTTATTTCAATAATCTATTACCTAGCTGCCACAAAAATTCTAATACCGTATTTTTCAGAAGGTATACCCTATGCCTATTGGTATTACAAACAGTTAGGCATAGGCACGCTAGATGCTATAAAAAATATAGCAATAAATCCGTTAATATTGATTAATTTACTGGTCAATGATCCAATCAAAATAAAAACCCTTAGGGCAATTTTATTATCTGGCGGAATATTTCTCTTCTTAAAGCCAAAATACGGGATAATTTTTCTGCCCTTTTTACTTATGAAATTATATGCTACCCCACCTCGACTTTGGGAAACAAGTTTCCAATATCTCTTGGTTGCAGGGATACCTCTCACTTTAGCAATATTTACTTTTTTAGGAACTCATTATCATAAGAAAAAAGTAATCTTGATTATTGCTTTATTTACTCTGTTAATTTCAATAGTTGTAACCTACAAAACATCAATTTATAACGCCAATAAATTATCAGGCCTGATAATATTTAATCTGCAGGAAATATGGAGCAAAAATGATAATAGACAAGCTTTTAGAGAAGCAAAAAAAATATTACCTGATGATAAAAAAGTATGTTGCCAATCAAATTTATGCTCCCACCTGGAAAATAAAAATATATACAATCTCTTCCCCTATACGCCGAATAAATGTGACTATTTAATAATAAATAAAGAAATAAGTTTTAGGAATGATCTAGTGATAGCTGACGTAAATTTGGATATAGAAGCTGAATTTGAGGCCTTAAAAAAATGTAGGAAAAATCCAAGATGCGATTGGCTAAGAGCTAACAGTTTTAACAAGGACTTCCAGCTTAAAAGGTTAGACGATAAAATTAATGATATTTGCCAGGAAGAAGGGTTTGTAAAAATATTCGACAAAAAAAGCGTAATGATTTATGAAAAAACTAATTAGGATTTTTAGCGCATCTAAAACCTAACAGATTAAATGAATGGGAAGGCGCATCATCGATATCTGCTCTATATATACCAGCCGCACCCCCATTAACAGCACTTCCTCCGCGCATTATGCCTCTGATTTTTGCTGTTTTTTTATTACATCCATAACCATCAATGTTTTTGTCTGAACAATTATTATCAGCAAAGGTATAAGTATAGTCACCATTAAATTTTTTATTCTCTAAATCTTGACTTGTTTCTAAAGGAATACCAAGCTGGTCACTATATTTAGTTATATATCCTTGATCCGGCCATTTAACCTTATCACCTTTACCATCATCAGCTAAAAAACCTTTGTCCATATCCCCTAAAACCACTTCCGAAACCCATTCCCAAACATTGCCAACCATATCATAAGCGCCATACTTGCTTTTACAGTTAGTTGCAGTACCTGTTTTGATTGATCCTTTTGCCATATTACCGATTGATAATAAGCCGCCTTTTGGCAAAGAAGGATCTTTGCCAAAATTCCATACGTTGCACGATTCAGAATTTTTTTCTGGCTGTAAAAAATTATTATCAGGCGTTCCTTGAGCAGCTAGATACCACTCTTTATTAGTGGGTAATCTTTTGTCTGCCGCCTTACAATAAGCGTCTGATTCATATTTAGTCACAAGAACCCAGGGCTCTTGAGATTTTTTGCTAACAGGAACTTTAACATTTGATTCGCGTACTAAGGAAGAATCTAATTTTTTAAAATCAAGATTATTTTCTTCTTTCAGCGCCTTACTATAAGAATAATCTTTATGATCATAAATAATTCCTGAATACTTTCCCATAAAATCATCGAAGTCTCCGTCATTATTTAAATCAATTTTTTTGATGGTATCTGACTGTGATGCTTCATATTTATCAATACAAAAATTGCCACCAAAGTCGCTCACATAAACCATATCAAAATCACAATAACTTCTAATCATTTGATGTTTATTCTTAGTGACATAAAAAAAGGCTAGAAAAATGACTGTTACCAAAAAAGTAAATAATATTTTTTTCATTTATATTGTCATTACATTTATATCATTCTAACAAACAATTTGCGTTTTAAAAATTGACAATGAGGCAGCTTAAAAGTAACATTATAAGTATTAAGAGTGTATAGAGTGATTAGAAATATAAATGACTTAAATACTCAAAAGAAAAAAGACTTTACCCCGTTTAGAAATAGAAAAGTAAATACGGGAGCTTTTATAACTGAGGGTAATAAAAGATTTCTATCAGGGTTTTCTTTAGCAGAAATGCTGGTGGTAATGGCTATTATGGCAGTACTAGCAGCTATAACTATCTTGCCTTACAGACAATATCAAAATAGAAAAAACCTAGATTTAGCGGCTCAAGAAATTAAATCCGCAATTGTAGAATCTATAAACATGTCTTTAGCACCGAAAGAGAGCGTTAATGGATATGGCGTTTATTTAGAAATTGATCCCCTCAATGAGAATAAGTATAAGTATTATGTGTTCGCTGATAAAGATAAAAACAAAATGTATGATCCTAACGAAGAAATTAGAAATATTAAATATTTCAAAATCTATGAAAACATTTCTATAAGCGACATGAATCCAGATCCAGGTGCTGACAAGAAAATTTCTATACTTTTTACACTCCCTCAAAAAGACCCAGATATAAGCGAAGATAATCCTGGCCTATCTTATAAAAGAGAAACTCTTATTGATGCCACTACTTCAGCAAGCAAAGAAATAAATATAAAAATAAAATTAAAGAATAGTACCCTAAACAAAGAAATAATTTTAAATACCTATACTAATAATGTTTATGTTAAATAAAAGAAAAAAAAGAAATACAGGGCAAAGCCTTATTGAAGTTATAATCGTAGTAGGGATAATGACTATACTCTATACAAGCATTACTAACCTTAATTCTTATAGTATAAAGATTGGTACTTTAAATAAACAAAAAATTGAAGCCGGTGGAGTAGCACAACAAGCACTGGAAAGAATAAGAAATATAAGAGATACGAATTTAAAAAACGGATATGATTTTGATAAAGATATAAATACTAATACTAGTAATAAAATAGTAAGCTACAAAGACAGCAGCAACTTGGAAAAAGGCTTTAAACTAGTTCCCGGAAACGAAGAAATTTTAGGAAATTTCAAAAGACAAACAACCTTCAAAAGACAAATAACCGCTGAAAAAATTAGTAATGAAGAGATTAAAATTACCGCTACGGTTAAATGGGCTAATGACAAAAAAGAAATAAAAATATCAAACTATTTAACCAATTGGAAACAATAGCTATGAAGAAAAAAATGTCAGGCAAAGTTAACGGATTTATTAAACAATACCGCCTATCAGTTAATAATTCAATTAATAAAACAACCAACACAGGGTTTACATTAATAGAAGTTTTGATAGCAACTATGATATTTACAACCATCATGATACTCGCTTCCATGTTGTTTGGAAATATTATACAAACTAACTATAAATTAAAAGTACAAAGACAAGTTAACGAAGAAGCAAATAACGCCTTGGAAACAATAACACGGGAGGCAAAACTAGCATTAGGTAGAAATAATCAAAATCCTATTCTAATTGAACCATCCAGCAATAAGCTTATTTTGACAGAAGCCCCAAAATTAGTTAAAGATTTTGATTGGACAGATAGAGATGGAGATGGGAATAAAGATTCAATAAAAGTAACCACTAATAATTACGATGTGGTAACTAATACTGAAGAATCTGCAGACAAGAGAGATATAATATTAGTTCTTGATATTTCAGGCTCAATGACCCGCTGCGGAGACGATAACGTCCCTTGCGGTAAAACTAAGCTAGAATACCTTAAAGAAAATGCTATTAAGTTTATTGACTTAATGAATAACACATACGATCAAGTAGGAGTTGTCACATACTCAGGCACAGCAACATTAAATTCAGAACTCACTACTAACTTTACAAATTTAAAAAATATTATTAATGCAATAACCTATTATTATTG
>Ga0100393_10002599_pt1 | contig 17426 bp, 10 predicted proteins | sample CryGeymeta201517_FD_81546 | JGI IMG/M metagenome (GOLD analysis project Ga0100393, IMG submission 81546) | Groundwater microbial communities from Crystal Geyser aquifers in Utah, USA - Crystal Geyser metaG 2015-17 | ecosystem: Environmental > Aquatic > Deep subsurface > Groundwater | place... | reverse complement strand
GTAGAGAATCCAGCCGCCTTACAAGCAACAAACGTTTATTTGCAACCTTCCACGCCCTATTGAGGTGACATCCATGAGCCTAGATATTGGTTCGTTTATCAAACACTCCGCCGATCAAGATTTGTTCGCCGAAGTGATTACCGCCTTGGACACCACTGGTTGGTGTGTGGTGCCTGATTTTTTATATGCCGATAGTTGGCAAGCCTTAGCCGCTGAAGCCAAAGCCCTGCACGAAGATGGTGCCTTCCGCCACGCAGGTGTAGGCCGAAAATCCACCTTTCAAATTCGCCCAGAAATCCGTAACGACCAAGTGCTGTGGATAGACCCCGATAACCCCACAGCCATTCAAAACACTTACCTCAATCGCATCGAAATCCTACGGCAACGCATCAATCAGGGTTTGATGCTGGGTCTGTTTGGATTTGAATCGCATTTTGCCCTTTATCCTGAAGGCAGCTTCTATCGCCGCCATTTGGATCAATTCTCCAGCGCATCACATCGCACAGTGAGCTGCATTTTATATCTTAACGACGATTGGTTGCCCGAACACGGCGGCGCCTTACGTTTGTATATGCCGCAAGCCAATGGTGAAGAAACCCACATCGACATTATGCCCCAAGGCGGCACGGCAGTGATTTTCTTAAGCGGCGAGTTTGAGCATGAGGTGTTACCCGCTCATCGTGAACGCTTTAGTTTAACGGGTTGGTTTTACCGTAGGATGTAAAATGTTATTTCTGCTGCAATCGGATGGTTAAATCTGGCGCAAAGCGGCGATGTTGTAGATTAAAGTAAATTGTGCCATCAGCTGCGCTTTCAATGCCTGTGATTTCAGCCGATGTATGGCTTGCAATTAAAGTCAAACCTTTGCCATCCCAAGCCCATAGCTCGGAATCATCGCTATCATCGGTAATCCATAACCAATTGCGTTTTGCATCCCATTCCAAGTTATCGGGATGCTTAATATCAGGGTGAAAAAGAAACTTCTTCACTTCGGGTTGCTCACCAACATCACTGAGCACCAGAACATTGCCCGTGCCAGTTTCGGTAATAAGAATTCGGCCATCAGGCATGAGCTCCATATCTTCCATGCGATTATACCAAGTGCCATGCAGTCGCTCAGCTTCAATGCGCGCATCTTCTGGTCGTTTAATCGTTAGCCAGCCCTTTTTAGCATGAAACACTTTAAGCACCTGCCCTTGAATATCATATCGATACAAGCAGCCCTCTTTCCATTCATCCGCCAAATACAAATATTTACCATCGGAAGAAAAAGTCAGGCCTTCATGGGCAAACACACCAGCGCTGGTGATGGCTTGAATGTGTTTACTGCTACTTTGAAAGTTGTAACGATCAGCACGCTGCTCAGCTTTGAGTAAATCGGGGTTATCGATTTTCCAAATCAAGCCATCGGGTTGCTCTTCGCCCAACCAAAGTGAGCCATCGGGCGCAAAGCGCATACCGTCGGCTCTACCCAAGCCATAAATGAGAATCTCACGTTTGCCTGAGGCAATCTCAATGCGCGCCAAGGAGGGCGAAAGCATATTCGCTCTAGTCTCACAGCTTTGGTACAAATGCTGCCCATCCGCGGACAGTAGTAGCATGTCTGGCAGGTCTTCAGCACATTCAGTGATGATTTCTGCATGCCAACCATCCTTTAATTCCAGCCCACTTTCACTGGCGCTGGCTACTGAAAAGCCAGTAAATATCACAACTACAAACCATAAATTTTTCATGGCAGCAAGTTGGTTATTTTTCACACTTTATGCAAGTCGTTTTCCTGCTTGACACTTACCCTCCACCTCGCAACACTTCGCGCCGTCTTCACCAGAAACACTTGTTTTTATGCCGGGGTGGCGGAACTGGTAGACGCGCCGGATTCAAAATCCGGTGACTTCGGTCGTGCCGGTTCGATTCCGGCCCTCGGTACCAGCTAATCAAAAAAGGGCGACTTGATGTCGCCCTTTTTTTATGCGCTAGTTTTAAATCATCATCCTGACGCAAAGTCACTTCCCGCTTCGCGTTAGGGAATCTAAATAAATCCTACACCTCAACGAACCTTAAAACTCGCACCTCATCATACCAAGAGACAACACACCTATCACAAGCTAACGTAGCACCTACAACTTAGATTTACTTTGACGGCTGGAAACATGACCCTAAAAACCATTGCTATCCTTTTATCATCGCTTGCTCTGGCCAGCTGCCAAAGCGCGGCCAAAAAAGATATTGAACCTGCGCCCAAGTTGCAGGATCAAGTGGAAACACTGGAGCGGCATCAACAAATTCTGATGGCTGAATATGAGCGCGTTGAACGCGAGAAAGCCAAGCTGCAAGAAACCATCAATGAATTAAATACCCAACTTGAGCAAGAAGTGACACAGAAACAAGTGTGTATCGAGCAAAGCAAAAAAGATGGCGAAATTAAACTGACCATACAGCAAGACATCCTCTTTGCCAGCAGCTCGTATGCACTTAGCGCTTCTGGCAGCGCCATGTTGAAAAAGGTGGTGGCTGGTTTAAAAGAGCAAGATAGCCAACACCGCATTCGCATCGTGGGTCACACCGACAATATGCCCGTGATGGAAAAATGGCATTTGCAGTTTATCGACAACTGGGATTTATCTGCGCGTAGAGCAGCATCAGTTGCTCGCCAGCTGATTTGGGGCGAAGGCTTTTCGCCTGAAGCTATAACTATCAGCGGTAGAGCTTTTGTGGCGCCCATAGCCAGCAACGCTACACCAGTAGGCCAGGCCAAAAACCGCCGTATTGAATTGCTAATTCAACGTTCAGATCAATAAGCGAGCACCCATCAAGCAATCACATCAAGTGAATACATAGTTATTCTGGTAAGCCCTTGTTAGGCTTCGTCTTATGTTGGAATACGCTGAATATCTGAAAATTATCGTCGGTCTGTTGGCCATTCTTAACCCGTTTGGGGTAGTGCCTGTATTTATCAGCATGACAGGGGATCAAAGCCAAAAACAAGTACGCCGCACCATCAACTTGGTAGCTGTGAGCGTGGCTACCATTTTGCTCAGCGCCTTATTTTTTGGAGATGCCATCTTGGCATTTTTTGGCATCAGCATTGATTCGTTTCGCGTGGGCGGCGGCATTTTGATTCTGCTTATGGCGGTTTCTATGCTGCAAGGCAAACAAAGCTCAGTGAAGCAAACTGCTGAAGAAGCTGATGAATCCATTGAAAAAGAATCGGTGGCCGTGGTGCCTTTGGCCATGCCGCTGCTTGTTGGCCCAGGCGCCATCAGTACGGTCATCCTTGCCGCGCACAAATCCCATGCCGCCGGCCACTACACCATCATCGCCCTAGGCATCATCTTGATTAGTTTGGTGGTGTGGCTGACCTTTCGTTTATCACCATGGATTTCCAGGCATGTGAGCGCCACGGGCATCAATGTGGGCACACGCATTATGGGGCTGATTTTGGCGGCAATTGCTGTGGAATTTATCGCCAATGGCCTCAAAGGCTTGTTTCCTATTCTCGCTTAGCTAACCACATCATCAAAATTTTCTTGGTTGGCATCTTTAATGGCCAAGATGGTGTCCAAACCTTCAAAAAAAGCATCCACACAAGCAGGGTCAAAATGCTGGCCAGATTCTTCGCGAATCAAGTTCAAAGCCCGCTCTACTTCCCAAGCTGGTTTGTACGGCCGCACGCTGGTTAAGGCATCAAACACATCCGCCACGGCCACAATGCGACCCACCAAAGGAATCGCCTCCCCAGATAACCCCTTGGGATAACCTTTACCATTCCATTTTTCATGATGGGAAATGGCAATATCTGCGCCCATACGAAGCACGGGTGATGAACTGTTTTTTAAAATCTCATAACCATAAACAGCATGTTTTTTCATCTCTTCAAACTCATTAAAATCAAGTTTGCCGGGTTTAAGCAAAATATGATCGGGCGTGCCTACTTTACCGATATCATGCATGGGCGAAGCTTCGAGTAGCAAATCCAGCGTTTCAATGGGCAGGCCCAAACGCTCACCAATCACTTTGGAGTAGTGGGACATGCGCACGATATGCTCGCCGGTTTCAGGGTCGCGAAATTCTGCGGCTTTGGATAACAACACCACAGCTTCAAGCTCACGGCTTTTTATTGCTAGGGTTGCTTTTTTCACTTCCGCAGACAGCCATTCAGCCCGATTGGATAATTGCCTTTGCCCTGTGCGCAAGGCGATAAGATTGGTTGCTCTGGCTAAAAATTCGGTTTTATCCAACGGTTTATTAAGAAAATCATTGGCCCCAGCTTGTAAGGCTTCATAACGAATGTCTTTGTTGTAATCAGCAGTGACCATCACCACTGGCACTTCCTGACAAGATTTGATGGCGCGGAATTGTTTGATGAAGGACACACCATCCAATTCTGGCATCATATAATCGACAAACACCAAATCAGGCGCTGCACTTTCACAAGCCAACAAGGCTTGTTTGGGGTCTTCAAACAATAACGGCGTATATTTTTTATCCACGGCAGCAATCAAATGCTTGAGCACCGTCAAATTTGTCGCATTGTCATCTATAAGCATCACATCAAATTTCAAACATCGCTCCCTAGCGATCTGCGCAATTGTCTTACCTGCACCAAAGCATCTTGAAGTTGTGCAAGGTGTTCACCAATGCCGTTGCCATCTTGCAACTGGCATCTGGCTTCCAACTCACCACAAATCAAAGCAATACCTGTGACACCAATATTACTAGCTGCGCCTTTGAGTTCATGGGCATGGGCATAAAGCGCACCCCATTGCTCATGCTTGAATGCTTGCAACATTTGCTCTTCCACAATGCAACGCATGGAGCTTATAAAAATATCCATCACCTCAGCGATAATGGCAGGATCATCGCCTAGCAAAGCACGGGTACGATCCAAATCAAATATCAATGCAGAGGCAGGCGCTGACGCGGCACCTTGTTCAACATCAGAAGCGACGGTTTGTTCTGGCTCCTTCTCCAACCCCTTCTCCAACCCCTTCTCCAACCCCTTCTCCAACCCCTTCTCCAACCATTTCTTGACCACATCACTGAGCTCACGCCGCGAGATGGGCTTGGACACATAATCGTCCATGCCCGCAGCAATACAGCGCTCCCTATCACCTTTCATGGCATTGGCTGTCATGGCCACAATCGGGGTATGGCCGCCGTTTATGTGTTCCAAGTCGCGAATGTGTTTGGTGGTTTCAAAACCATCCATCACTGGCATTTGGCAATCCATCAACACAACAGGATATTTTTTTTCGGCCATGGCTTGCAAAGCCAATTGGCCATTGGCAGCAATATCCACGTCATAGCCAAGTTTAGCCAGGTGAACAGAGGCCACTTTTTGATTCACTTCATTGTCTTCCACCAGCAACAGTCGGATTCCCAGCTTGGTTTGCGCCGTAGATTCGCCAGCATCAGTTGCATTGGCTTCGGGGGCAAATGCGCCAACATCTTGCTCGGATTCATCTTTAGGATGCAAACATGCCACAACCACATCAAAGAGCTGCGACTTACCAAAGGGTTTACTCAACACTTCCTGATAGCCATGTTCATTGGCGATGGCGCGTTTCTTCGAGGCATCAATGGACGTTGCCAAGATAGCCGGCACATCCTTGTATGTTTCCATCTGGCGAATTTGATGAATCAAAGCAAAACCATCAATATCCGGCATAGCTTTATCAATAATCATGCCATCGATTGGTGGTGAAGTTTGCAAATATGCCAGCGCTTCTGCAGCATCTTTACAGACGTGAAAATTCAGGCCCCAACTGCTCAAATAGTGCGCAAATATTTCACGCGCCGTTTCATCATCATCCACCACCAATAACGATTGATGCATAATTGATTGCAACTCAGGCTGAGGCAAATCATTAACCAAGCGCAAAGCTTCATCAGTTTCGGCGATAGGAAATTGCAGGGTAAAGCTAAAGCTGGTGCCTTTACCCACTTCACTTTCTAAAACAATATCGCCGCCCATCAAGTTGACGATGCGTTTGGAGATGGCCAAACCAAGCCCAGTGCCGCCATATTTTCGGGTGGTGGAACCATCAGCTTGCACAAAGGGTTGAAACAATCGACTTTGGGCTTCTTCAGCAATACCAATGCCGGTATCTCGCACTGAAAACGCTATATCCACGCTGCTCTCATTGCTGGCAACCACCATGGCTTTAACCACCACTTCGCCGCTTTCCGTAAACTTAATGGCATTGTCGGTAAGATTGAGCATCACTTGCCGCAAACGACCAGCATCGCCCAAAAGCAGTGGCGGGATGGCATCATCAGCAAAAGCATACACTGCCGTGTTTTCATTTTTCGAGCGGTGTGATGCCAGCTCTGCCGAACCTTCCACGAGCGATGACAAACAAAATTCAATGGGTTCGATATGCATTTGACCCGACTCAAATTTCGAAAAATCCAAAATGTCGTTGATAATCGTCAGCAAAGCTTGTGATGATGAAATAATGGTAGAGACAAAATGCTGTTGTTCACTATTTAGCGGGGTATCAAGTAGTAAATCACTCATGCCCACAATGCCGTTCATGGGTGTGCGAATTTCGTGGCTGACTGTGCTTAAAAACATTGATTTCATACGCGATGACTCCATGGCTTCATCACGCGCCAATTTCAGCTTTTTCTCATTCTCCAATTGATTGGAAATATCATGCATAAACACACTAAATGAGCCGTTGTTATCATCGCTTAACGACACCATAGATATCTGCAAAGGCACCGTATAACCATCACGATGTTTGGCCTGCACCACCATATGAGCATTCAGGGCAGGGTTGAGGGCTGCTTGCATCATCTGCTCAAACTCATCAGCCATAAATATGGTGTCTAAGCCTGAAACACCAATCAAATCTTGGGCCGCATAACCCAGCACCTCTTCAGCCTTAGAATTCCAATGGCTGATTTTCCCGCTTTCGTCCACCATCGCAAAAGGATCCAACGATGTTTCCAAAACGCGGCGGGTATCTTCTTCGCTTTTTTTCAAAGCCAATTCCATGGTTTTGCGGTTGGTGATATCGGTGCGAATGGCAATATGGCGCTCAACTTTCCCATCTTCGCCCATAAACGGCACGATGGTGGTATCCACCCAATACAAGCTGCCATCTTTACGTTGATTGCAGATTTCGCCCTTCCAGATATCGCCTCGGCCAATGGTCTTCCACATTTGCTTGAAAAAATCGCGCCCATGGACACCTGAGTTGAGAAGCCGATGATCCTGACCGATAAGTTCTTCAAAGCTGTATTGTGAAATTTCACAAAACTTCTTATTGGCATAAGTAATTTTTCCGCTTCTGTCGGTGATGCCAATAATGGAATGTTGATCTTGGGCTCTCTTTTGATAATCGAGTTCAACAATGGCGTCTTCTAAGGCATCAGCAACGGTTTGTTGCCGCTTCATCGCCAATGAAATCCAGAAAAGTAACAGCCCAGAAAAGATAGCCAGAAAAAGTTTATAGGTATCGCCTAGCGCTACTGCATCGGCATGAAACTGCTCATGAAAGTTAATAATTTCATCGATTTTCTTGCCTGTTGGAATCGCGAGAATTTCTTCTGACAGCTCCAACAAACGTTTACTCTTACGCATCACTTGGCCAACATGTAACACCAATACTTGTAAGGTTTGGGCAGCGTCTGCGCTCATGGGCTCATCAAGCACTTGGTTGAGCTGAACTTCGATTGACTGCTTTTTCTCTGGGCTGGGTTTGTGGGTATACAAATAGACCTTGGATACCAATTCATAAAGCATTTTATTCACATGCTCAGAAGCTGTTTTGTCCAAACCTGCCATTAAAATAGGTAAATAGTTTTCTGAGTTTTGCAAAATGGCATGATCAGATTTATAGCGTTCTACAGCTTCAAATTTTTCCTGCATCAAGTCAAAAAGCTGATGGACATCGCCATCAAAGGCTTGCCAATCGTGGATATCATCCTGCAATTGGCTCTCAGCATTTGCCTGCAAGCTGCGGATATCTTTTATGATTTGTACCAACACATCATAGTTGTCGGTCATCAGCGTTCGGATGAGTAAAAAGTGCTCGTTTAGGCGCACATCTTCATTCTTTAAAGCTGACCATGTGGCGCTACTCGTTTTGTAATCCTCAAAATCATTTTTAGACAAATATGAGTTGTAGCCAGTGATGACAAGCAGAACAATCCCAGCGCTGATAATAGCATAACGCACCCAAATATTTTTCATGGTGTTTGGCTATCCAGCTCACCGACTAACGATTCTAGAAATGCAATGATAGCTTCCACATCCGCTTTGGGAATGCGTCTGCCGAGCTGAAAATAAGCCATTTTTTGCACTGCTTCATCCAGCGTTTCCACAGAACCATCGTGAAAATACGGAGCGGTTAAAGTTACCAAGCGTAAGCTGGGCACTTTGAATTTATACTTATCCTCTTCATTGCCAGTGACATTAAAACGGCCAAAATCATTATTATTGATATGCCCGCGCTTGCGAAAATAATCATCAAACACACCCAGCACTTCAAACATATTACTGCCCACATTGGCGCCCTGATGACAGGAAGTGCATCCATAGTTGACGAACAAGGCATAACCTTGCTTTTGTTTGGCCGAAATGGCTGAGTTATCACCTAGCAAGTACCGATCAAAGGGTGAGTTGATGGTGACCAGCGAGCGCTCGAAAGTGGCAATCGCATCGCGAATATTATCGGCGTTTATGCCCTGCTTGTAGAGACCATCAAAAAGCCGGTTATATTCGCTGTCATTTTTGAGTTTGGTGATGATTGTTTTCCAATCGGAATTCATTTCTACTGGGTTGTGCGTAGGGCCGTTGACTTGCTCTTCCAAACTTGTTGCGCGCCCATCCCAAAATTGCGCTACGTTCAAGCCAGCGTTATACACGGTTGGCGAATTCATACCGCCTTCAGCGCCATTCACGCCAAATGAAAACTTCGAACCATCACCACCACCTTGTGCCAAATCATGGCAATGGGCACAACTGATACTGTTATCGCTGGATAAGCGTGGCTCAAAAAAAAGTTTGCGCCCAAGCGCGACTTTGTCAGCATCCAATGTTGCTGGCTTCACCAATGGCGAAATCGGAGAATCGATTTTCATGGTTTCGGCCTGTGCTTGACCTACAGGCCAAACCAGCACCATAAACAACATCGTTGCCAACCCATGCTTTAACTTTTCACTTATCCAAAAAATCACAGTTTTTGCCCTCCGCCAAACATCTGGGCTTTTAAAAGCAAATGCCATGCCATCACATAGGGATAACAGCCATCGCGCACATAGTATTCAAAGCGATTTTTGGTAGTTTTCGCCGCCAGATGACTATCAGCGAATCCATACTCCAAGAGCTCCAGCGCCATATCAGTCAAGGTATGCAAGCAAAGCGTCGCAATTTTCATCAGCGCCTCAAACGCATCAAACATGGCCTGCAACAAAACAAACCCATGGATAAAGCACTGGCGCAGTTGCAGCAGGATGTGTTGGCTTCGAAACAACAAAGGCAGTCGCGCTTAGCGCAGCTACCAATCATCAACTATCCACAAGACTTACCCGTCTCACAAAAAAAAGACGACATCAAAGAAGCCATCAAACACCATCAAGTGCTCGTCATTGCCGGAGAAACGGGCTCAGGTAAAACCACGCAGCTTCCTAAAATATGCCTGGAGCTCGGCCGCGGTATTGAAGCCATGATAGGCCACACCCAGCCGCGGCGAATCGCCGCCAGAAGCGTGGCAGCGCGTATTGCTGATGAGCTCCAAAGCCCGCTGGGCAAAGATGTGGGTTATAAAATTCGTTTCTCTGATCAAACCCAAAGCAACACCTACATCAAGCTGATGACCGATGGTATTTTACTGGCTGAAATTCAACACGACCCCTTATTGATGAGCTATGACACCATCATCATTGATGAAGCGCATGAGCGCAGCCTGAACATTGATTTTCTGCTTGGGTATTTGAAAAATATCCTGCCCAAACGCCCCACCTTAAAAATCATCATCACTTCGGCGACCATCAATACCGAGCGCTTTTCCACATTCTTTAATGGTGCGCCCATCATTGAAGTCTCGGGTCGCAGTTATCCCGTGGATATCGCGTACAGGCCTTTGCTGAGCGATGATGAAAACGAGCTCACCCTCAATCAAGCCATCATCGATGCTGTGGATGAAGCAGCCCGCTTTGATGCCATGGGTGATATTTTGGTCTTTCTGCCTGGCGAGCGTGAAATCCGCGATGTATCGCATGCCCTGCATCAACATGAATTAAGAAACACCGAAATTTTGCCTCTCTTTTCTAGGCTCTCGCCTACCGAGCAAGATAAAATTTTCAAAGGCCATAGCGGCCGCAGAATTGTGCTGGCCACCAATGTGGCGGAAACCTCGCTGACCGTGCCTGGTATTCGCTTTGTCATCGATGCAGGGCTTGCCCGCATAAGCCGCTATAGCGTGCGCAACAAAGTGCAGCAACTGCCCATTGAGCCGATTTCCCAAGCCAGTGCCAACCAGCGCGCAGGCCGCTGCGGGCGTGTGGCCGCAGGCGTGTGTTTTAGGCTCTACAGCGAAGATCAATTTAACAGTCGCCCTGAACACACCGACCCCGAAATTCGCCGCACCAATCTGGCCAATGTGATTTTGCAAATGACCAGCCTTGGCCTTGGTGACATCGAAGCCTTCCCGTTTATGGAACCGCCTGAAAAACGTAGCATCCAAGATGGTTACCGCTTGCTTGAAGAGCTGCAAAGCATGGATGAAAAAGGTCAGCTGACGACGATTGGCAAGCAACTCACCCGCCTGCCCGTCGACCCACGTTTGGGGCGGATGTTGGTACAAGCTGATAAGGAGCGCGCTTTAGCGGAAGTATTGGTCATTGTCGCCGCCCTTTCGGTGCAAGACCCCAAAGTACGCCCTTCTGATGCCCAGCAAAAAGCTGATGAAAAGCACGCCATTTTCACCGACAAAACCTCAGATTTTTTATCATGGCTCAAGCTCTGGGATTGGTATCATGAGCAAGCCAAACATCTCTCTAACAGCAAGCTGCGCAAAACCTGCCAACAACATTTCATTTCCTATTTAAGCATGCGCGAATGGCTTGATTTGCATGGGCAATTGCTGGCCATTGCGCGCGACTTAAAGATGACACCCAATCAAATTCCTGCTGAACCTGATGCTGTGCACAAATCCATTTTATCAGGGCTGTTGAGCCATATCGCTTTGCGCCAAGAGGAAACCAAGAAGAGTGATGGCAAGAAGGGTGATGGAAAAAGAAACGATAAGGGTTTTATCGGCGCCCGTAATTTGCAGGTGCAGGTGTTTCCTGGCTCCCCACTTTCCAAAAAACCACCCAAATGGTTGATGGCAGCCTTTTTGGTGGAGACATCCAAACTCTTCGCCCGCTGCATTGCCCCCATCGATCCGGCTTGGCTGGAGCAGCTGGGCAGCCATCTGTTTAAGCGCACCTACAGCGAGCCGCATTGGTCGAAAAAGCGAGCGCAGGTGAACGCCTATGAGACTGTCACTTTGTATGGCCTGCCGATTATCAGCCGCCGCATTGCCCATTTTGGCCCAGTGGATCCTGTGGTTTCACGCGAATTATTGATTCGCCATGCTTTGGTGATGTTTGAATTTCACAGCTTTGGTAAGTTTTTCAAACACAACCAAAAGCTATTGCAGGATATCGAAAGCCTAGAAGCCAAAGCCAGACGCAAAGATTTACTCAGCGATGAACAAACGCGCTTTGAATTTTTCGATGCCATCATCCCCGAGGGTATTTACAGCGGCAAACTCTTTGAGCAATGGCGTAAGAAGGAAGAACGGAACAACCCTAACGTTTTGTTTCTCAATCAAGATGTTTTGTTGCATCAAGAAGCAAACCTTGATGATGCCGCCTTCCCCAACAAACAAGATATCAACGGCCTAAAGCTCAAGCTTGGCTATCATTTCGACCCCACCCATCATGCTGATGGCATCACCACGCAAGTGCCGTTGGTGACCTTGGGGCAGCTTGATTCCAGCACCTTTGAATGGTTGGTACCTGGTCTGCTCGAAGAAAAGATTGTGTATTTGATTAAAAGCTTGCCCAAGGCTTTGCGCAAAAACTTTGTGCCTGCGCCGCAATATGCCAAAGCCTGCGCCGAGCAGATGCCCTTTGGCCAAGGCTCGTTGCTGCTGGAATTGGCGCGTCAACTCAAGCGTTTGACAGGCGTGGATATATCCAGCAAAGATTGGAATGTAGAACAGCTGCCTGAACATCTGAAAATGAAGTTCAACTTACTTAATGATAAGGGCGATACCATCGCCACCAGCAATGTATTGGCCGATTTGCAAAAGCAATATGCCCATCAAGCCCGACATGGCTTGCAGCAAGCCACCAGCAAATCCTTTCTTGAAATCAAAGGCATCACCCGCTGGGATTTTGAAGATATTCCCGAAGCCATCACCCAACAAAAAAATGGCATGCAACTGGTGCTTTTCCCTGCCCTTGTTGATAAGCAAACCAGCGTCACCTTATCCCTCTTTGAAAGTGAAGATGCTGCACAAAGAGCTATGGCATCAGGTTTACGGCGCTTGTTTATGCTCACCCTGCATCAGCAAGTAGAGATGCTGCAAAAGAAGATGGATTATCAAAAGGAAATCACACTGCTTTATGCCACTTTTGGCAACAGCGAAGCACTGCGCAACGACATCATCGCCAAAGCATTCGAAGCTGTGTTCATGGCTGAACCGCTGCCGAGAAATCAACACGATTTTGAAGTGCGCTTGGATGCAGGAAGAGCAATCATCGTGGCTAAGGGTAATGCCCTAGCAGCCAACGTGCGCGATACTCTCAAAGCCTTAACCTGCTTGCAGCAAGCCATCAAAGAAGTTCGCGCTGCTGCCTTACATCCCGTGGTTGAAAACATTCAGGCGCAAGTAGCTCTACTCATCTACCCAGGTTTTGTGCAACACACCCCCGCCAGTTGGCTACCCCACCTACCAAGGTTTATCGCCGCAGCTCAAATACGCCTCGAAAAAGCAGGCCCGCAACTCAAACAAGACCAACAACACACCCAACTCTTGCAAAAATTATGGGCGGCCTACGAAGCCGAAAAAGCCCAACGCGGAAAACATCACGAATCTACGCTACCACTCACGGAATACCGCTGGTTACTCGAAGAGTTGCGCGTGTCCCTATTCGCCCAAAGCTTAAAAACATCGGTGCCCATATCCGCCAAACGCCTTGAAAAAGTATGGCAGGATATCAACGCTTAATTGGCTTAAACCGTCATCACCGCAATGGAAATAATAATCACCGTATAAAATCCGCAAATCGCAAAAAACTGAATTTTACCCATTACAATCCCCTTCTTCATCCTGCCCATTAAAAATAATCGAAAAGCTGCATCGCTTCGTTTGACAGCACATCCCCCATCTGGGGTATGCCCAGAAGCAAATAATAATTGATTACCAGCATGCTCCATATATGCATGTCAGGGGTGTGATATAACTTTAGTGAGTGTTTCACCAAACAAAACGGTCACCCAAAAGGGAGGCCGTTTCACTAGGTCATATTTTTTTATGAATCAATACAAAAATGCTGCGCCAGATAGTTGAGCTCCCAAACTAAAGAATGGTGTGGCGTTTACTCCAGTGGCACCACTACTTTCATTTGGCGCTCCCACCAACAGCGTTTGCCCATCTGCGCTAATGGATACAGATGTTCCAAAAAGTTCGCCTGGTGCACCCGATGCATTGTAATTCGACTTCACATAACTTTTCTCAGTCCATGCAGATCCTGTGCGCGTGAACACCAGCACTGCACCTGCACCAGAACGAACCGTATTGGGAGTTGAATTTATGCCCTTCGTCGAGCTTTTGTCACTGGATTGCCCTACTGCCAGCGTATTACCATCACCACTGATGGATACCGATGAACCGAATAGATAACCTAATCCCGCATTGGATGCTTTAAGCATCGTTTGCTGCGACCATACACCCAGCGTGTTACGCACAAACACATAAGCAGCCCCTGAATCGGTGCCTAAGAAATCTTCCCTCGGTGCAGCCACTACTAGGGTGTTGCCATTGGTACTTAACGTAACTGCCGAGCCAAACACATCCGTAGCACCTGTGTTGTTGGCTTTAATGTATTCCTGCTCTGACCATACTGTACCCGTGCGGGTGTATACAAAAACCGCGCCTGAATTGCTTGCTCCTGTATTTGGAATCGTTCCAATACCAAAAGTGAAACTATCTTCATTTTTTGCCCCTACAGCTAAGGTGGTGCCATCACCACTTAGGGAAACTGCACTACCAAAATAATCGCCAGTATGTGTTGTGGATGGCTTAACAAACGCTTGTTGAGACCAAGTACCTACGCTGCGTGTAAACACATAAACCGCACCAGAATCTGCACTCAGATTATCTTCAACAGCATTGATGCCTACAGCCGACGTATCTTCTCGGTCAGCACCAACTGCTAAGGTATTGCCATCGTCGCTTAGTGAAACACTGACCCCAAAGAAATCACTGGCGCCTGTATTCGAAGCTTTCACATAAGCTTGCTGTGACCAGACGCCTAGCGTTTTGGTGAACACATAAACTGCACCAGCATCAGTAGCTAGCTCATCAGATAAAGCGCCTACGCCCAAGCCCGATCCATCTTCCCCAGCTGAACCAACCGCTAAAGTACTACCATCAAAATTCAAGCTGAGTGAAATGCCAAATGAGTCACTTATGCCCGTGTTCGATGCTTTCACATGTGCGACACTTGACCATACGCCAGCACCATTTTTATTAAAAATATAAACTGCGCCTGAATCAGTACCAAACGTGTTCACGCCACTGTTAACACCCGTTGTTGAGCTGTCTTCCTTTCGCGAACCGATAGCCAAGGTATTGCCATCACCACTGATGGCCACCGCTTCACCAAAAATATTGTTCAAGCCTGGGTTATGAGGTTTGACGTAGCCAATAGACAACAATGAGTTTGCAGGCGTAAGCGTTTGGTTGGTTGAGCTACCACACCCTGCTTCTAGCGCATCACATGCCTCAACCAGAAACTGCGCATTCATCCAATCTGTGAGATGCACAGGAATATTCAAATCAAAACTTGTTGCTGTAAGCGCCCCCGCTCCAGGCAGCAAGGTAAAACCTGCGCCTGTAGTTGGATTGGCTAACACTCTATAATGGTTTGCTCCTGCTACTGCGGGCCAAGACAACTGAACTTTTTTCAAATCAAACGCCATTGTTGGCACAGGTGAGGCCAATATCACATTCACTGTTAAGTTTACTGGTGCTGCAGTGTTTCCCGCTATATCAGTAGCGTTATATGTAAGGTTATAACTTCCTGCCACAGCCATGTTCACAGCGCCAGTGACGGTTGGCGACAAACCTGAATCCACATTATCAGTAATCGTGACAGGATCTACGAAGGCTCCTGAATTTAAAATCACGCTCATCGGGCTACTTGTTGTAAGATTAATCACAGGAACCGTTTGGTCGGTCACACTCACTGTGCGTGTAACTGCTGTTGCTGCATTGCTAGCAGCATCGCTCACATTATAAGTTAATGTATATGTGCCAACTAACGATGTATTCACGCTGCCTGAAACAACGGCAATCAGACCGCTATCAACATTATCGCTGACTGTTGCGCCTGCATCCGTATAGGCAAAGCCATGAGCCACAGTTAACGATGCTGCGCCGTTAAGCGTAATCACAGGTGCCGTTTGGTCGATCACATTCACTGTACGGGTTACTGAAGTTGCTGCATTCGTGGCGGCATCACTCACATTGTAGGTAATGGTATATGTGCCAACTGCGGATGTGCTTACTGTGCCCGTAGCCGTGGCAACTAAACCCACATCAACATTATCACTCACTGTTGCTCCAGCATCAGCATACACGCTGCCATGGGCAACAGTTACCGTTGCTGGGCCATTGAGCGTAATCACTGGTGCTGTTTGGTCGGTAACATTCACGGTGCGTGTTGCTGAAGTTGCGACATTGCCCGCCGCATCGCTCACATCATAGGTGAGCGTATAACTACCAACTGTTGCGGTATTAACGTTACCTGAAGTGGTTGCCGTTAATCCCACATCAAAATTATCCGTGACTGTGGTGCCAATGTCTGTAAACACACTGCCATGAGCAACTGTGAGCGTTGAAGCACCTGTTAAAGCAATCACAGGCGGGGTGATATCAGCAATCACGTTGACGGTTCGTGTGATAGCAATCGCGGCATTGCCAGCTGCATCGCTAACACTATAAGTAAGTGTATAAACACCAACCACAGCCGTATTAACTGTGCCTGTAACTGTTGCTGATAGGCCTGTATCGACATTATCAGTAACCGTCACACCCAAATCGGTATAGGTTCCTGTGCGATACACATCCACCGATGCTGCACCATTAAGCGACATCACAGGTGGCGTCGTATCGGCAGTGCCTCCACCGCCGCCTCCACAAGCTGAAAGCGCCAGTGTTATTATACTTATGACCCAATAATTTATCGATTTCATCCCCAACTCCTAGACTGCAAAATTCATTCCCTTAGGCCGCAACACTAGGTCTGGTGGTTTGGGTGATGTATCCGACATGCGCCTGCGCCTTATGACTAAAGTGATAGTTGGTTATAGCTGTTTGCACATTGGAAATGGCGAGCCTTTCATCTAATGTAGCGCCATGAAAATTATTATTGCCGATGATCACAGCTTGGTGCGCGCAGGGCTGGTGCAGCTGTTAAAAACACTTCCGGGTGAATTTGATGTGGTTGAAGCTGGCAGTAGCGAAGAGGTTTTGGCCAAGGCCGGTGATGACACCGATTTGCTGCTTCTGGATTTGGATATGCCAGGCATTGGCAGCATCAAACGCGTAGAGCAAATGTGTGTAGCGCTGCCCAGCACTGCTGTGGTGGTGATTTCTGGCAATGATGCCAGCCATGTGATTCATGCTTGTTTGGAAGTGGGCGTGATGGGATTTATTCCCAAAGCCAGCAGCAATCAGGTGTTGATCAGCGCGATTCAACTGGTGTTATCTGGCGATCAATATGTGCCCTACGCCTTTATCAAACAATCAACCATGTTTGGGGCAGCGCCTGAAAAGGTTACACCACGCCAAGAAGAGATTTGGAAGCTTATTGCCAAAGGCCAATCCAACAAAGAAATCGCTAGGGTTTTGGATTTAACTGAAGGCACTGTTAAACAACATGTTTCTGCATTGTTTAAAACACTGGGGATTCACAGCCGCAGCGAGGCCATGCTCAAAGCCCACGAAATCTGGGGTTAGATTTCTGCTCTAGCTTGTTTTAGTAAGTTCTGAATTAAGGCTCGCATACGCACTGCCGCAACGGGTTTGTGCAACACATGAAACCCTGCTTTTTTCACATCCGCCAATTGCTCAGGGCCTGTATCGCCAGTAACAATAATCGCTGGAATGCTATCGCGCTCGGCAGCAGCGGCT
>Ga0100393_10002595_pt1 | contig 17430 bp, 9 predicted proteins | sample CryGeymeta201517_FD_81546 | JGI IMG/M metagenome (GOLD analysis project Ga0100393, IMG submission 81546) | Groundwater microbial communities from Crystal Geyser aquifers in Utah, USA - Crystal Geyser metaG 2015-17 | ecosystem: Environmental > Aquatic > Deep subsurface > Groundwater | place: USA... | reverse complement strand
CGACGTTTGAGGCGTTTCCTGGTGCCAACTTTTTTGCCGTTTCGCTACTGACTGATGGCGAGACAGCACCTCGGCCGTACTTAATGCGCGCGCGAGACGACTCTTCATCGGACCTCGAACCCATCTTGAGTTCCAGCATCGTCAACCGCGTGCTCGAGTCACGTGAGAGCGTGCTGTGGGTCAAAGACAATTTGGGTTCTCAGGTCAGTCAAAGCATCCTGGACGCAAAGATCACCGCCTGTTTGTGCGCGCCTCTGGTGGGCCAACGAAAGATCATGGGCGTGATGCAGGTCGATACCCGAGGCCGCGGATCGCTGTTTTCGAAACAAGACCTCGACCTTTTTTCGATTCTGGCGTCGAACGCAGCCTTCGCGTTGGAGCGGGCTGAATTGACCGGACATATCGTGCGGATGTTCGAGAGTTTCGTGGACGCCTCTGTGACCGCGATTGAAGCTCGAGACCCAACGACGGCCGGACACTCTCATCGCGTATCGGCTTACACTCTGGAATTGGCGCGCGTGGTTCACGAGTGCACGACCGGAACCTACGCCTCGGTGACATTTTCAGCTCAACAGTTTACTGAAATGCGCTTCGGGACGCTCTTGCACGATTTTGGGAAAATCGGCGTGCCGGAAGACGTCTTGATGAAGCCCACGCGGCTCCAAGAGTGGGACATGGAGAATGTCCGTCAGCGATTTGATAAAGTCGAAGCGCTGATGCATCGCAATTTGTGGCAGGCCTTCGCCGAAGGTGTGTCAGGGGGAAGGGTGGAGCCTAGCGCCGCCACCGTCGATGATATCAAGGCACGTTGTGCCAAATTGTCGAGCGATTTGCGTGCTGACCGCGAGTTTCTTGATGGCGTCAACATCAAGGGGTTTCTGCCTGATGCGGACCTTGCTCGCGTTGAAGAAATCGCTGCGCGGTTCTATGTCGATGCAAACGGGAAACGTCATCCATTTTTGTCACCACGTGAGATTGAGAACCTCTCGATTCGTCGCGGTACCCTGAATGCTCGCGAGTGGGGGCTGATGCAGAGTCACTCTGCGCAGTCTCAACGTTTTCTTGAGCGCATTCCGTGGGGGGAAGACCTTGCGTTGGTGCCTTATTTAGGCGGCTATCACCACGAGAAACTCGACGGTTCTGGCTACCCTTTGGGTGTCGGTGCGGATGATTTGAACGTGCAAGTGAGGATGCTGACGGTCGCTGATATCTTTGATGCTCTGACCGCGGCCGACCGGCCCTATCGGAAAGCGGCGACGGTCGAACGTGCGATTTCGATTCTTCGGGAAGAAGCGGAGCAGAATAAGCTCGATTCAGAACTGGTCGAGCTGTTTGCTGAACGCGTCGTGCCGAAAGTACTTCATATCATTCCCTCAAATACCCGCTCACCCGCCTAATCTTTGGTGGATGCTTCGGCTTTCATGGCTTCGCGAAGTGTCGCGTAGTCGGTGTCGGAAGCCTCCATGAACGACTCGATTCTCTGGGTTTCGCCAAGTAGTTTGACTCCGAATTCTCGCTGCGGGTCAAAATCGAGCAGCGCCTTTTTCATTCGTTCCCGGTCGATCGCCGATACGTTTGGTCCTGCGACGATCACGTCCTGAGGGACGGTTCCGGTGCTGGCCAGGGACCTGATCTGCCCAGTGCGTACATTGACGGCACTCCCGGAAAGGAATGCCCCTGAATACGTTGCAGCGGCCGAGCATTTTCCATCAACAAGATCGCGCATGACTTGAAGATGGTCACCGCTCCAATGCACGCTGCCGATGAAGGTGTCCGGATCGAATCCCTTCTTTCGCAGATAGAGTCGCGGCAAGAGGTACCCGGTGGTCGAGTTTTTATCGGTGAAGCAGAAGACTTTGCCCTTCAAGTCAGAGACGGATTCGACATCGCTGTCCATACGAACAAGCAGCATTCCGTCACTGGTGCGAGCACCGTCAAATGCTTTAAACGCAAGTGGCACGATTCGCGGTTCACGCTCAATCGTTTGCACGTAGAGGTAGGGCGGCATCATCGCAAAGGCGACTTTTCCGTCGACCAACTCGTCGGCCAAGGCCTGATAGCTCGAAGCGATCGTCATGGGGACTGGACGTCCGTACTCGCGCTCAAGGTATTGCCGCAGCGGGGACAATTCGGTTTCAAGTTGTTCGACAGTGACAGTTGGCGCCCAACCCATCGGGGTTGATTCGCCAAGCAATACCGGCGAGCGAACTTGTTCGCTGGAGTTTGCTCGCCACCACACAACTCCAAGCACAGCCACGGCCAGCAGGATTCCGACGGAGACTGCGACAAGCCATTGCGGCCGATGCGTCTCGGAAACCATCCGGACGGGTTCCGGGACTTCGATTTCTGCGGGAGGAAGTGCACGAACCTGTTTGGAGATCACCGTTTCGACCGACTGACCTGGATCTGGTTGTTCGACCTCAAATCCAGAACCGGATGGAGTTGTGCGGGTTCCTTCGTGTTCGCTCAGCGCTCTCATGGTCTCAAGGCGTTCGCGATCGACGCTTGTTTGCCCTTCTTCGGCCGCGTGGGAACCGGTTCGGTGCAGCAGTCCCATGCGCTCGTTGGAAGTAAGAGCTCGCTCCAGTGCGGACTTCATCGTTCCGCGACGAGACTCAAGTTGCGGACCGGCGACCTCGCGCACGAATTCTGCGACCCGGTCGGATCCAATGGCGAGCCCATGCAACCTTGCCGCCGCCACCAGCGCCACGCGCAGGTCTTCGGCCGAATCGAATCGTCGATCGCGATCGACGTCCATCGTGCGCATGATGATGTCTTCGATTTCGATCGGAACCTGACGACCAAGAGCGCTCGGGCGAGACACATCGCCGTTGATGATGGCCTGCATGGTTTCGAGTTCATTGGGGCGTTTGAAGAGCCGTTGGCCAACGCATAGCTCCCACATCACAATGCCAAGCGCGAAGATGTCGGATCGGCGGTCCAACTGGCTTCGAAGGCATTGCTCAGGTGACATGTACGCGAATTTACCCTTCAGATTTCCGGAGTAGGTTGAATCCATGCCCGCGGTGGCCTTGGCCACGCCGAAATCGAGGAGCTTCACATTGCCGTCTTCGGTGCACATCAGGTTGTGTGGGGACACGTCTCGATGGACGAGCCCAAGAGTTCGCCCATCCAGATCCATCAGCTCGTGAGCCGCGTTCAGGCCCCGTGCAGCCTGCTCGATGATTGAAAGTACGACCTCCAGCGGGAAGCGTGTACCGCGTTCCTGAGCCAGAACCTGAAGCTCTCGTACGGTCGTTCCATGGATGTATTCCATGGCGATATAATAAGTGCCTTCGGATTCGTTGAGCTCAAAAATCTGAACGACGTTTGGATTCTGCAGTCGCGCCACGATTCGGGCTTCACGCAGGAACATGTCGATGAACGATTGTTCGTGCGCGAGGTGCGGCAAAATTCGTTTGATGACGACCAAACGCTCCAGTCCGGCCAATCCGCGCTCGCGCGCAAGAAAGAGTTCGGCCATGCCCCCGACCGCGAGTCTGGAGACAAGCTCATAGCGGCCGATCTTCGGGATGGATGTGGAGGACTCGGTCACGTGGGGTCCGACGATCCGTTCGCACTTCGTTGAGAACTTGAGGACTGCTACACTACATCAACCCGGTCTTCCGTGCGATTTCATTTCCAAAAAACATAGATTCTCATGCGGCATTTCATTCTGTTGGTTTTGGTTGGCCTTCTTTCGGGCTGTGAGTCTCCTCGTTGCGAAGCCCTCAAGGCGTGTTGTGCGGCCTCTTCGGACCTCGATGGCGTGGGCAGCGCGTGCAAGTTGTCTCAGAGTGTTCATGACGATGAAAAATGTGGTGAGATCGTCGCAACGCTGCAATACATGTATACTTCCCGAACTAAGCCGATACCCACCGCGTGTGTTTTGGAGCCGCAATGAACCCGACCGAGATCGCAACATCTCTTGGATGGACCGTGGAGTCACAGGCCATCGAGGGCAACGCCACTCGCCTGCACGTGATCAAAGATCAGACCCGCGCTCTGCTCTATGTGTTCGAAGATCCCGTGTTGGCCGCCCGCATGGCGTGGTCACACCGGCCCGATCGAGCTGCACAGCTTTTCACGGTACCTGAGGTCCTCGACTCGGGTGAGCATTGGTGTCTGATTCAACACATCAACGGAGTCACGATTAGCACGCTCATGGAGCGTTCGAACGAATCCGTTGTGACTCAGGAGTTGGCCCGAGAACTCGGTGAGCTCCTGCGTAAGCTACACAGCACGAACCTGAGCACTGAGAGTGTATTTGGCGATTCGCTTCCGACGGGCTCTCGTTGGCTGACGTTCAACGGCTACGTAGCGGCGCAGTTCGAACGTTTCGCCGAGGATGTGCGGACGCTTGCTCTCGACGACGAGACGACGAGCGCGATCATGGGATCCATTGGCCAGATTCGGCAGGAGTTGGCGTCATTTCATCCTCGAAGCCCGACGACACTGGTGCATGGAAAGATCGATTTTCAGCATATTTGGGTGGATGAACACGCCAGAAATGTGGTGGCCGTCACTGGTTTTGACACTAGTGCGATCCTTCCCGCAGAGGTCGATTTGGCCTGGCTTTTGTGGATCAAGGGCTTCGATGCCGATGACCTTGCCCGGTCGCTCTACCGCGGATATGGCGCGGCACGGACGATGGACGTCCAGCGCCGCGAGCGATTTTTCCGCCGCTTGGTGGCTTTCCATGCGCTCTACGGAGACTTCGGAAATGTCTCAGTTGACCGTGAGCGTCTGGTGAAGTTGGTCGTTGAAACGGCCTGATTCTTACTGAGTGATGCAGATTGCGTTGCCGCTCGAGTCGGCCCCACACAACCCTCCACAGCAATCACCGTTGTCCTCGCACGTCACGCCTGTAGGTCTGCAAGGCTCTTCGCATGCACCATTTGCGCATGACCCGAAGCAGCATTCAGCATCGCTGGTGCAGGCAATTCCCTCGTCCAGACAGCAACCCCAAAACTGCGAAGGTTCGCAAGGGGTGGCGCAACCCAGAGTGATCTTGACCTGAGTCTGACCGGGGTCACTGGTTCGCAATGTGGTGCAGGTGTTGTCGTCGAGTGTCAGCGTGTTTGAACCGCCGTCGACCGAGTATTGAGCCTGCTGCAAGTACTGGTCATTGATGCTGACCCAGACTTTATTAGGGTCGTCGGGCGCCGAATCCAGCACGTACGAGCAACCGATGACGCTTCCTGCGATGTCGCGAATCGCGGTCACGAGCGAGGTGGAGTTGTCGGCAAGATAGAATTTCCGACCGGCAATCGCGGCGTCGGTGCCACCTGCGTCGGCGATGCTGTTCAGGTTCGTGGGGTTAGCTCCCTCAAAATTGAATCCGATCACGTAAACAGGGATCCCGGCAGCCTTGAGTGCCTGAGCTGCTGCGATCGTGTCTCCGACAGGGTTGTTTCGGCAGTTATTAGGCTCGCCGTCGGTGATCAAAACCACGGCTTTTGCTCTCAAATTATCGTTCGGGTCGTTACGGTCGGAAAGCAAACCGGAAGCGAGCACGTCTTCGAGCGCGTCGAATGTTGGCGTGCCGCCTTCAGGAACCAAGTTTGCGTAGGACGACTTGATTTGCGCTGCGCTGTGCTGCCCGACTGCGAGCAATTCAGTGTGGGAAATCCCACACACGAGCTCGACCGGAAAGGCGCTAACGCCAATCCGGACTTCGGCCGCGAGTTCATCGGCGATCACATTCAAGCCTGCTTTGGCCTGTTGCATGGGTTCGCCGTCCATCGATCCGGACTTGTCGATGACGAAGTAGATATTGGGGGCAAGTCTTTCAAATCCTGTGGATTGCTCAGCGCAAATAGCGCCGACAGGAACCGCCGAGCATGCGTCTCCGTTGCCGCTTCCCGATGAATCGGATTGGTCGGTGTTCATTTTGTCGGGGCAATTATCGCAGGCGTCGCCGATGCCGTCGCCGTCGCTGTCCACCTGATCGGGATTGGCCGTAAACGGGCAATTGTCGGCGCGGTCAATCACACCATCGTCGTCACCTTCAGCCCATACGTCTTCGGATGTGAACATTTCGTTGGGAGTCGGGTCTTCGACCGTCATGTTGTTAGTGCCTGTCTGGACTGAGCATGCACCAGTAACTGGATTTTTGGTCTGCCCTGCGGGACACGAATCAATAACAAGAGGGTCACTGCCTGAGCTGGTATCGCTGGAACACGAAGCCATCAACAGGAGGCCGGCGAGAAGGCGGAGAGGACGACGGATCTTCATGAACTTCACTCCATCGGAATCAAAAAACATCGGACGATCAGATAATTGCAGATCCCGTGCCACGATACCAATGGTTCGAGGGCACGGAATCATGTGGGTAAATGTGTGGTTCTGTGGTTATGAGTCCCCAGATTGGGTACATCGGTTCCTGAGATCGGGGCGTGCACGCCTCATCAGAGGATTTCGACCTGCACCGACTCGCCCTGCGTCACACCGCCGCAATCTTCTTGGAGCACAGCCAAAGCTGAGACACCCATCAACTGGAATGAGTTGCCGGAGTCCATTTTTGCAGGGCCTTCAAAGTGTGCTCCATCTTGCGACATCGCGATCCGGCCAGGAATGAATTCCTTTCGCCCAACAGATCCTCGGATGCTCTGGGCTGTCGGCAGGCTGACGCAAAGCGGGGCGTGCGTGGTGCCTTGAAACGTTGCGAGAGCAGGGCGGACAATCTGGTGAAAACACACAAACGCTGAGAGCGGGTTTCCAGGCAAACCAATCATCGCGGTGCCGCCTGAGGACACCCCGAACGCCAAGGGTTTTCCGGGTTTCATGCGGATTTTCCAAAACACCAACTCATCGCCGCCAACTTTGGACATAGCCTTTGAGACATGGTCATGGTCACCGACGGAAACTCCGCCGATGGTCACCACGAGGTCGTTGAATTTACAGGCCAATTCAAGGGCTCGGGTCATATCGTCGAAGACATCTCGAACCACCGGCCACACCGTTGGAATTCCGCCGTGAGTGCGTACAAGGGCTGCCAGCATCTGGGCGTTAGAATTGAAAATTTGCCCTTCTTTCAGCGGCTCGCCCAGATCACAGAGTTCGTCGCCAGTGCTCAGGATTGCGACTCTGGGTTGGGTGAATACATCAATATTGGTCAGCCCGAACGATGCCAAAACGCCGATATCCGAAGCGCCTAACCGAAACCCAACATCGCAAACGATTTGGCCCTTCTTGAGGTGGCTTCCGTGGCTGCGGACATTCATGCCCACGTGCGCTTTGGTTGCGAATCTGATCGCGTCGTCATCGATCGAGGCATCCTCTTGCATGATGACAGCGTCTGCACCCGATGGAAGCACCGCCCCGGTGAAGATGCGTGCGCAATGCCCTGGCTTCAATACTTCGTCAAATGGGTGGCCCGCGGCTGATTCTCCCTGCAACACAAACGTGTCACACGCTGCGTCCGCAGCACGGATCGCGTATCCGTCCATAGCCGACAGGTCGGCATGCGGAAAGTCACTTGGCGATAGGACCATCTGGGCGATGACTCGGCCGCATGCTTCCTGCAGCGGAAGGCGTTGCACGGGCAAGCGCGGGATGCGTTCCACAATATGGTTTCGGGCCGAATCGACGTCGATCAATGAGTTCAAGTGGGCTCCGATAGTACAAGCACTGCTTGTGGTGCGATGTCTGTGATTGCTGTCACTATAAAAAAGTCTCGCGAAGTCGGTGGCCCGACCCGCAGCGACGAGCCCTGAAGGGCATCGAGGACGATCCCTTCGTAGCTGGCCGGGGCCAACACATGATTCTCGAACACATGTCGGTACCCATCGAGATCACGGGCTTTTAGGTGGTTAATTTCGAGGTTCTGGCCCAAGCCGCTGGACCAAGATGAGATCCAAGCTTGAATCAAAGGTCTCGCATGGGCGCGTACTGCCGAAGAATCGAGGACTTCAGAGAAATCAAGCGCCTGAACCTCGGCTCTGACAAAGCTGTGAAGGCCCGACGGGTCGGGCAGGGTGACTCCAGAAAGAATGTCTGCCCAGGTCCCAAGGCCGTCGATCCAGCGTCGCGCCGCGGAATCACCATCTGAGATGGTGCCAAGTGACTCAAAAATCGTGGAGGCCAGTTCCTCAGAGGCGAGCGCACTCACAAACGCCCTTTGTGGCAGAGCGACGGGGGTCGTGAGGTCGATACCTGCGGCCACTCCCTCAAATGCTGACTGAGTACGCCTAAGGTCACTCTCAAGCTGAGCAACGTGGCCGATCAGGATGCCAGCCATTTCTGCAGGCAGTGGCTCGCCTTCTTTGCGACTCGACGTCTGCCTTGTTTCGCTGGTTTGTGCCTTTGGAAGCACCATCAAAAGGGCAGCCGCGCCAACAAAGGCTGTTGCCAACGCAATTCCGGCGCTCATGATTGTGGCCAACCCAAGGGCGAGGTAGGCCACTCCAAACGTTCCGCCTCCCAGGGCTACAGTGAGGCCTGAGACCGTTGGAATCCTGCCGTACTGTTGGGCTGGGGGAGTGACGTCAGTGCGTTGGGCGGCGGTTGCGATCTCAGCCAAGCGCCGAATATGGTCGGGCAGCAACTCGAGCAGGTGCAGCAACGGAATTATCGCCGCCGTGCCATGCATCGTGAGCGCTTCCACCAAATGGGCGCGCAAAGTCGCCGAAAACTCGAAGCGTTTCTCGGGGTTTTCGAAGATGTCGTCGCCGACCAACTCGTCTGGCGTGGCCACAGTGACCGATCGTTGGCGGAGCAGATGGTTGGCGATGGCTGCCAGCATTTTTGCGACCATAGATTCTTGAATCCAGCCGGCGGGCGTCTCCAGACGTGCGATGCTGCAGGTGGCCACCATATCGCTTGAGACAGTTTCGAAAAGCTGAATACCAAGCGGGCTTCGCCTGATGCCAGAAAAGACGAGCAGGTGGATCAGGCTCTCCGTCTGATCCAGAAGGTCTTCAAGCGGAGAGATGCCACCAGGCGTGGTTGCGTCGAGCAACGTCATCCGGTGAATCGGCCATTCGTTTTCGCGCCGTTCTTTTACCCACTCCACGTGTTCGCGCAGTGATGACAGCATTTCGTTCCGTGGCCGCTTGGAATCTGCGTGTCCTGGGAGAATGCCGATCTCCTGCATCCGCCAGCCCACGCCCACGCTCTGGGCGCCACCGGGGAAAACAGCGCTGAAGCGCTCAACGATGATCTCGTGAACGGCACTCACCACGACCTGAGAAGCCTTTGTGGTCATGGGCTCGCCGTGTTGAGTCACGATCAGAATGTCGAGCAGGAAACCGCCGCGCCGTCCGGGAACCTGTCGTAGCAGGGCCGTCAGTGCATCGGTGAGGTCACCAAAGAGGCGCTCTTTGAGGATTTCCAGCGGCTGCGAGAGGTTCCCGAGCGCTTCTGCTGACGCGTGGACAAAACGCACGGCCAGCGCTGGTTCGCCGTTTCGCTCCAGAGCACATGCATTCAGATAATCGAAACACGGTTCGAGGTCTTTGCCGACACGTATAAGCAGGACTCGATGCACGTTAGCTCAGCTTGTTTCGCCATTCGGCAAGCAGCTCTTCCTCACTCTTGAGGAATGCCAGCGCGGGTGATTCCTCTGGGTTGGCAGCTTGCTCCAACTTCCAGATCGTCTCGTCGAGGACCTTCAAGTACGCATCGACGAGCGGTCGAACCGAGGACGCCGCGTTTCGAAGAGCGTCCATATGCGTGGCTTCGAGCTTATCCTCGATCCGCCGGCGAGTGCGCTCATCGAGCGCCTGCAGATTCGCATAGGCTTTGGGCCTGTTTTCGCCGAGCACCGCGCCAAAGGTGCCGATTTGCCAGTGGATTCCGTCGGCATCTTGCGAAAAAAGACCCGTGGCAAAACCAAGCGCGAAGGTGATGCGGCCATCTCGGTCGGCGTTCTTTCGTTCGTCGGCTTTGCCTTCATTGGGGTCGAGGTTGGGCAAGCCGTCTTCCCACGAAGACTCGATATGAAGTGGATATCCTCGGTCTGCTTGGGGTCTGGCCATGACGCGAAGGTAGGCGGACTTCAACTCGTGATTCACACGGCGGTAGTAGAAGAGCGGGATTCCCAGATTGGCCCGGTAAAAAACCAACGCCTTTTCGTCCATCCAGTTCGGAATATTCTGGGATTGCGGCAGAACCTCGCCGATGAGTGAGCCTAGTTTTTCTTTGTAAGCAGGGTGGACACCCACCAAGGCAACACGTGAGTTGATTACGCGGTCGTCTTCCACTTCATCAAATGTTGCTAGAGGATTGGCTTTTGTGTCGCAGAAGCGAATCTTGGACTTGATGTAGTCTTCCATCTGCTCGCGTGTCGGCTCTTGATCCGTCTCGTCACGGCGATACTGCCGGACAAAATGATAGCGGGCTTCGTAGAAGAGCGCGTCGGCCAGCAACAACCCCTTATCAGACAAGTCGGTGCCGCCCTTGCGGGTCCCCACGATGTCAGGTCCGAGCCGCTTGCGCCCCAATTCGACGAGCTCCGAACGGATTTCGTTGGTGATCTCACGCGAGGTCTTCGACACGCGTCTGCCGGTTTCATCGGTTCGTGGGTTGAACGCCTCGGTGATCACGTCAAAAATCTCGTGCTCGCTGAAATAGGCGAGGTCTCGTCCACCGGAAACAAATCGGTCTTCGAAATAGAGATCCCAGAGTCGTTCTCCGCCGATCTCTTGCAGAGCCTCAACATCCAAACTGTAGGCGTTGCTTTGCCCGTCTCCGTGTGCAAAGCGCCCGGTCAATCGTGCGTCTTCGGCTTCCTTTTGCAGCGAGTCAATCGCATCAACAGCGTCGACCGCCACGGCTCGGAATGACTCAAGTCTCATTTCGAAGTGTTCGATGGCGTCGCGCAAGAATTCGAGAGTGAACTCGTCAACCAGCACAGCTCGTGCGCCGTCGACCAAATCACCGTTGAAGTACTGAACGAACGCAGTTCGGGCGAACTCGAAGTCTTCATTTCGTCGTTTGACCCGCTCGGTGAGCGTCCATTTTGCGGTCTCGACCAGGGCGTCTCGGTGTTTTTTCATCTCGCCGCTGACCGCGTCGGAATCAAGGTCCACCTGAGATCGAATTCCGTCGATCTTCTGATTCAACTCGTCGATTTTCGCGCGCAGCTTGTCTTTCATTTGGATCAAAAACACGCGCTGCGCGTAAGGCGTCGCATGGTGCTTCTGAAAGAAATTACGGATCAATTGTCCGGACCGTAGGTCCTGACGCACGGTCTCCCACATGGCGCGGACTCGACCGCGCGAGGAGTTCACCTCGGAGCGCAAATCGTTGAGTTCGCCGTCGACCTTGATGCTCTGTTCGATGATGTCGTTCGCTGACACGGTGTGGAACTCGACTCGAGTCCCAACGTCGCGCGAGAACTGCTCGACAAGGACCCAGAACTCTTCGTCGAGCTGGCCGCCTGTGGGCGTCTTGAGATCCCGAACGACCTGATACGGTCCGTCCTGAATTTCGTCTTCCAGCTCTTTGTGCGCCATATACTCCACGAAACCGACGAATTTGCGGTCGATCTCGTCGGATTGGGCCTGTTTGGACATGCGTCTGAATTTCGGATCGTCAAACGCGATCGCGAACTCGCCGGCCTGGCTGTTATGAAAGAGCAGGTAGTCCTTCATCGCCTTGGCGGCGTAGCGCATCGCGGAATATTCGAGAATGTCCGCGTCGGGCAAAATCAGGACTGAGCAGCCGTTGCTGCCGTAGTAGACGGTGTACCCGCCGACCAATCCCTTCTGATGTTTTTCGTAATTATCGTAGTCGGAAGCCTGCGCCCCCAAAATGGGAGAATAGAGCAGCAGATACGCCGCGTCTGCGATGGCGTTCTTGTAGGCAGAAACCTCAAAAAGCGTGGGTTTATCGGCCACGTACACAAAGTCGAAGGGCTTATCTGTGACGTTGGGTTCGTGCGAACGCAAGGGGTTATAATGAAACTCTTCGGACCGCGAAGAGCCCTCGGTCCCAAGTTTCATCAAATGTTCGAGTTCCTTGAGAGCCGCATATCCATTGGCGTTGATGTCCGCGTGGAGTGCGCCAGGCACATCATTCACAAAAAGGCTGGGAAGGATCAATGTCCCGAAGACTTTTGGGATCCAGCCCTGTGACGTGATGATTTCCCGCGCAAGGTAGGCCATCGGAATGAACGAACCTGAGCCCGTTCCACCCGCTACGGATCCATAGATGAAGACGTTGAACTCAGGCGGGTTGCTCTTGCGATACGGGTTGTCATGGTCGCGGGCGGTGTTCATCGCCGAGACCAGTCGCTGGACAATCTTCCCGCGGTCTTGTTCAAGCTGGTAATGCAGGCTCAGTCGACTCTCGACTCGAATCTGTCCTGCGCCTGCGCCTCGGGTTCCACGAAACTCGTACCAATCATGCACCCACTGGGTCACGAAGGGATCGGCATCCTGATGGCCTTTGCCGCGCTTTGCATCGACGTATGCACGCTTATCAAAATCTGAGATCAGAATTCGATTATCCCGTGGAATATGATCCTGACGGGCCAAGTCGTGCGTGTTGGTGTCGATCGCAAAAAAGTGAATCAGGTTCTCAAGCGTGTTCCAGTTCCATCTGGCTTTGAGCTTGGAAGCGATACGATTGACGACCTCAGAGCCACTACCGCCCAAACCGATAAAAATCGTGGGCGAGACGTGGTTGAACGACACAAGTTGTTCTGTGTAGTCCTTCATTGGAATCCCGTGGGCAAGGCGCAGTGATTGATGATCAACTCGTACACTTATCCCCTGAATATGACAACGTCACGGGGCCGTGGGAGTCTCTTGAGGAGCAGGAGGTGGGGGAGTGTCCAGATCGGCCTTCCCGCAAGGACACTCATCGGTCGCTGTGCCGGTGACCGATTTCTTGGACGCGTCGGTCTGTTGGGGGCCACCACATGCGCCGAGCGCCAACGTGAAAATCAAAATGAGTATTTTCATGGAAGCTGGCACTCAGTCACGGCAACGTCGGAACGCAGGTCGATGTCCAGATATGGGTTCACGCAGTAATCAGCGCTGAATCCCGTTCCGAAATTGTAGCGTACCTGAAGCAGATAGGCTGGATCGAAGAGCCATTGCCCTTGATTGGTCTCCGAAGCGAGTTTCAACCAGGCAAATGGAGGTTTGCCAAAGGAGATCTCGTCATCGCTGACAAGTCGGTTTGGCCACAGAATAGGTTCGACTTCGTCGTACATCGATGTGCGACCGTCGATGGGGGTGTAGGTCGATACCTTTTCCCAGAGCAGCTCATTCCCAACGAACGACCGACGTGCCCAAAGCTCGCCGAGCGGCACCAACTCGTATTCCATTTCTTTGATATTTGTGGTCGTGTTTTCGACAGCCTGAGCAAAGGTCTGCGCCGCTCCCGGACGCATCATCACGCCGTCAATCGGGCCTTCCGAAAACTCGCCTGACTCATGTCGGCAGATTGCTGGAACGGTTGGGCCGGCTTTCAGCCAGTTGCAGGCTTCATGGCTTCCGCTCGTGATAAGCAGTGGGTAGCGCCCCTCGACGTGGCCTGCGACATCATAGGTCTCCAACGCTGTAGCGCCAGTGTTGCCGACGTCGCTCGTGTTTGGTTTGTACGCGATGACCGTATCCGTGCCGTCATCGACCTTGAGGCCCTCAACGACCTTCAATGACTTGGTGGCCTTGTCGATCACCATCACGATTCCGGTGAAGTCGTGTTCGTGAAGCACCGAGGCGTTCTTGTCCTTTCGCATCGGGTAATAAGCGGCATAAACAATGAAGTAGTTCGTCTTGCTCTCGAGCACGCTGTAGTACAACGACGCTTTGATCGCCGTGGAGGCGAGTCGGGCCGTGGCCTTGTTGTCGCGGGCAATCCAGTTGCCGTCGAAATTCACCCGTGTCGGCAAATCGTTATTGAGTTGGCCGCCTGTGGGCGTCTCAATGCTCTGGAAAAGCATCGGTGCGAACTCTTGCGCCAATGCTTCATGATCGGCTGGAACGCCAAAAGTTGTGACGAACGTGGAGTCCGGGGAGGGCACGACTCGGAGGCTGTTACCCGACGGGTCCCGAAGAAGCGCGGTGGGTGACACGCGATAGGCGGTCGCATTTCGCAACGCTACCGTTGGAGTCAGCGTAGCCGTTTTGGTGTCTGGGTCGTACGTGACCGTTGCTGGAACGTCTTGCCCTGCTGGATTTTTGAGCACCAGAGATTGGAAATTCACCGTCACGAGATCCATGGTTTCGCTGAATGTCACGGTGATCGTGGTATCCAATGCGATATCTACCGTGCCGTTGGCCGGCACGATGCTGACGACCTCTGGATTCACGTTATCTTCGATTGGCATGTCGGCTTCGACCACATCTGGAGTCATGTCCACGACACCAATGTCGGGCGTATCCATGTCAAATCGAGGAAGCGGACGGCATGTGCGATCCACACATTGCTCACCGGTTTCGCAATCCGGATCACCCGAACATTCAACGCGGCTGGGCGTAACGCAGACACCATCTTCACAGGTCTGATCCGAAGCACAGTCCGTAGACGTTCCACAAACCGACTTTTCGCTATCGCTACACGCAACGAGCGCCAACGCCAGACACAACAACCAAATATGTCGCATTACATCCTCCTGCGGCCACCCTTGAGGGGTCGCCCGGTTTAAGAGTGCGGAACTCTAGCAAATCCGCACTCTGAAACAAAGGCGCCTCGCACACGGAATGTAAAGACCCTGTGACGCGGTTTGCCGTGTTGCGCCACAGGCCTATTTCCGATATCCACGCTCTCCTCCCCGTCCAACGAAGCCATATGTCCGGTTACGAACGATTCATCGCGATACGCCACTTGAAGCACCGACAACGGAGCTTCCTGTCTACGATCACGTTGATCGCGATTCTTGGTGTCTTCCTTGGAGTGATGGCGCTGACAAGCGTTATTGCCGTGACCGGTGGGTTCCAGGAGGCGTTCCAAGACCGTGTTCTGGGCGTCAACAGCCATATCTTGGTGATCAAGTTCGGCATCGATTTCAGGGATTATCGCGATATCCAGGAAACGCTGGAGGCCGTTCCAGGCGTGACGGCGACAAGTCCGTTCATCTTTCACGAGATGATCGCAACCAAAGGCCACAAGACGACGGGCGTGCTGATCAAGGGAATCGAACCCCACACCGTGCGAGACGTGTCCGATCTGCCCAATTATACCGATGACCCAGACGCCGTACTTGCGCTGGACTACGACCGTTTTCCTGAGGACGGCGTCAAAAAAATGCCAGGGATCATGATCGGTAAGACGCTGGCCAAGAAGCTCGACGCGCAGGTTGGCGACGAAATCTTGGTGACAAGTCCACTTGAAAGCCTGGACCCTGATCGGTGGAGTTCGACCAAACACAAACCGTCATCGTGTGTTTTCAAAGTCATCGGTATCTATCGAAGCGGCTTCCACGAGTTCGATTCCAGACTGGTGCTTACCGATTATCGAGCCCTCCAGGAGTTCTTCAATCAAGGTGATGTCGTGACGGGCGTCGATATTCGTGTCGACGATGTCTTCGCGGTCGGTGAGATCGCACGCAATGTGAAAGAGGTTCTTCCTCAAGGTCGTTTTCGAATCTTGGATTGGCGTGAACTCAACCATAACTTGTTTACGAGCCTTGGACTGCAACGCTTGGTTCTTGCCGTCCTCTTCTGTTTCATCGTCTTGGTGGCGAGCTTCAACATCGTTTGTACGTTGATCATGATCGTGCTCGATAAACAAAAAGAGGTGGCCATCCTGAAATCGATGGGGGCCACACAATGGGAAATCATGAAGATCTTCATGATGGAAGGGCTGGTTGTGGGCGCCGTCGGCACGATCAGCGGCCTTTTGGGTGGTCTGGTCGTTTGCACGATCATTCGTCACACCGATTTTGGGCTCGACCCGTCAATCTACATGATCGACTACCTGCCCGTGCGCATCATCTGGTACGAGTTCCTGGCCGTCGGTGCGGTCGCGATGCTGATCTGTCTTTTCGCGACGCTTGGGCCCGCCCTGTGGGCCGGTCGACTCAATCCGGTCGAAGGCCTGCGATACGATTAGGCCGCCAGGCGGTAGCGCAATTGCCAGGAAATATCAGCGGCCGACTCTTCGTGCAGTTTGGCTTCTTCCAATCTCCCCAGCTTTCGATACACGGCGCCAAGTGCAACGTGAGAACGTTGAATGTCGCGCGGAACCTGACGCTCCTTTGAGCGTGTGAGGCTGGCATTCAATTGCTCCAGTGCCTCCTCTACATCCTGACCACTCATGCATTTGGCAATCGCTGCGATATCGTGGCCCCGCTGAGCACTGTAGAAGTCGTCATGCTGAGAGCCCTGTTGAATCAACTCACCGGCCAACGCGGATGCGCGCGCGATCTCTCCGGCTTCCAGTGCTGCTGCGGCTTCTTCTCGCAGGATTTCAATGCGCAGCGCCGTTAGACCGTGTTCCTCAGCAATGATTCGTGCGGCCGCAAGCTGGCTGTGGGCTTCCTTCCAGTCCCCCTTTGCCGCCGCGATCGCCGCACTTGCCCACGCCGCACGGCATCGCACGCCCGGAAGATGGGTGCTTTTTGCTAAAGACGTGAGGTCTGCCGACAGCGTTTGAGCGCACAGAGTCATCCCCCGATCGCTGTAGAGACGAACGGCGCGGTTCAAAAGAAGTGCACGCGAGTTCAAGTCCATTTTGAGTCCGCCCTGCTGGAACAGATTCATGGCACCATCGATCATGCGTTGAGCCGCGACCGGGTCGCCAAAACGATCGTACCAACGTGCCAGAGCCAGCATCCCTAAGGACGTAAGGTTGGGATCGTTGATCGCTCGGGCGGCCTCAAGCGCACGACGGAACGAAATCTGCGCATCGACAAGGTCGTCTTGCTGCATCGCCATCTGCCCCGCCAACAACTGACCGCGGATCGCCCCCACATCGCTTCGGACCATTTCGGAAAGTGTGGTGATCGGTTCAAGCGATGCGCGCGAGATATCAAGTCGCGCCAATTGAAGTGCCAGCTCGGATCGATTCAGCAAAAAGCCGATCCGTGAATGCGGGGCCCCAAGGCGGTTGGAGGCCACCAAATCGGCTGCGGCCTGATAATACTCAAGCGCCGAATCGTACCAGCCCTGGTTTTCAAGCCAATGGGCATGCGTCTGTGCTCCTCGCACCATGTCTCGACGATTTCCCGCGATCGCCAAAAACCTCAAGATGGTGGGCGTGAAACGCCTTGGCTGTTTGCGGGCAAGGTGTTTGAAATGCCTCGTAATCGCCTTGGCCAGCGCCTCAACATCGGCACGCGGCATTGTGGCGAGCACCCAGTCGTAAAGTCCGTCAACTCCACCTAAGAAAGTGCCTGTTTCTGGGCCGCGAATCAGTTGTTTGTCCATCAGTTCGCGCGCAGCAGCCACGACGCGATCCGCGGGGAGGTGTTGGATCTGGCCTAAATCTGATTGCGTCATCACGATGCCGCCCAGCGCCAGCGTCGTTAGAATG